>Ga0247610_10004667_pt1 | contig 14609 bp, 7 predicted proteins | sample 174DNAGHGhighgp2_FD_193483 | JGI IMG/M metagenome (GOLD analysis project Ga0247610, IMG submission 193483) | Sheep rumen microbial communities from Palmerston North, Manawatu-Wanganui, New Zealand - 1742 DNA GHGhigh gp2 | ecosystem: Host-associated > Mammals > Digestive system > Stomach > Rumen ... | reverse complement strand
TGATGGCGAGCGGCACGTTCAACAAGTTCGAGGGCATCGTGGGCTGCACGGATGTGTGGCGCTACAACGAGAAATACGGCCCATGGAACAATCTGAGCAACACGCCGCCCACAGCGACGCCTAAGCCAGTCACGGCCAACAACGACAAGTCGAAATGGGACCGTTCGCCGTTCACCCACCGCGGCTTCTACCAAATGGGCGATATTTATAAGGACGAGAACGGCCACCGCTGGATCGTAATAAGTATGGCGGGCCGCGATGACCAGAACAAAGAGAACAATTCACTTGTAGAAAAGGATGAGAATCCCGTTGCGGAGCTTGTCAGCTTCGAAGGGTTGACGGCCTCTGCCGACAAGAGTCAGGTGACAAATCTCCCGACGTTTGACCAAGCCGTACGTGCCACCTATTACCTGCACAACCTGTTCTCCAATGTTGCCCATCAAAATGATGAGTACCTGAAAACTTCACCCAACTACGTTCCGCGTTTAGCGAAACATCTCATAGAAAACAGGGTTGTCGATTTGCGCCACATCTTCCAGACGGTGGCGAAGGCAGGCGACAACGACGGACGCCGTTTCCTCCGTATTGCCAGCGTGGCCTACCGCGACGCATCCGTAACCAACGGGCAGCCGCTCTTCCGCGTAGTGAACCTCATTGGGCTGGACGATGTGACAAATCAGACATCGCCCTACCACTTCTGGACAAAATATGTGGCCAACCCCGATTCTATCACCATCACATACGAGAGCACTGCCTTCGGCTCGGAGCGCATCCTGCTTCAGCACATTGCCCAGCAGAACTACGTCACAAAGTACGCCAAGGACTACTTTGCCTGCGCGCCGCTCACCGTTTTGTGCGGTGGTGACAACAGCACCCTGCGCAAGCCACGCTCGCAGACCGATGCCCGCGCCAACGATGTGACGAACTACTACTATAATTACACCACCTTCAACAACTTCACTTTCCCCGGTGGCATGTGGTATGAGCCCGTGCTGATGATGCGTGTGGCTGCCGTCTATGACCGTGGCCAGGACGACCACGCCACCGTAACTACAGACGGTCACACGCTCACTCTCGACAAGCCCTTTAAATGGTTAGTGGTAGGTAATGACGGTGCCAAAGATGCGCAGTCGGTTGAGGAGAATTTCTATTCAGTATATGGTATGCTGGTTTGTGAAGAAGAGAATATGCACAGCCAGCACAACTTCTTGAATGGCGCGCGTTTCACTGTTCCCTCTTGGAGCCAGGCATGGCAGTGGTAAATTTCACAATTGATAATTCACAATTGACAATTCATAATTCATAATTGATAATTGATAATTATATGAAAAAGTATTTCAATCTAATGCTGATGGCCGCGCTGGTGTGCGGCCTCAGCCTCGGCGTCACATCTTGTAAGGACGACGAAAAGGAGCCATCGGAGGAGGAGCAAGAACAAGCGGCTCAGACTTCGGAGAAATTCTGGAGTGTAGTGGGTCAGCTTATCAGCTACACCGACATCGTGGACGACTACGAGGGCAAGACCTTCGAGACCAACGTCGGAGAACCTGCTGACAACGACCCGCTGACGCGCATCGTGGCCACCAACACCATGGAGGCCGCCGTGCGTAGGTATAACAACCTGACCGGTGCCAACATCACCGCCACGACCGCCACCCACACCTTCAGCGACCCCGAGGTAGGTACGCTGACTTGGACGAAGACCACCGACGGCACGTCATGGGCAACGGTAGATGTCAACATCAAGCAACTGCCCGGACTGCAGAAGATTGTTTATCAGAGCTTCGAGCAAGGAAACGACAACGGTAAGTTCGACGGCCGTGCCTACTACCGTTTTGGCGATGTCATCAAGCGGTCCACGGGTACTGCGAGTGAACCTGAGTATTGGATCTGTGTTCGTCCTGCTTTCGGCAAGGAAGGCAAGGAGAAGTCACACTGGGTGAACATCGGCGTACTGCAGAACGCAAACATCTACCCCCTCTCCGGTTGGAAGAAGAACCCCGGCGTCACTTTCTGGCTGCCCACCAAACTGGGTGAGGACAAGGTGCACATGCAGAACTTCGCCGAGATGCTCTACGCTATCAGCCACCCCACCGATTGGGAAAAGAATCTGACAAGCTTTTATACAGAGGATCAAGAGATGTTCGAAGACTTTGAAGTAGCAAATATCCGCTATCACAATCAGTTCTTCTGGAAGAACGTCCAGGACGCATGGGTCAGGAAGGGCATCATCACCGACATCCTGAACCTGTCCGGTCTGGACGAGCTGCAGAAAATCGAGCAAAATGGCGTTCATCTGCTCTACAAGGGCTACTCCTGGCCGATCAACTATGCACATCTGTGGGAGGCCGTCTATACCAACGGAACAGGCAGTTACAAGAACATGCACAAAGCCACCTACACCGAGAAGCCCGAGGTGGATATGCGAACGATCCAGGGGAACATAGACTTCCGCCAAGGCGGCAGCAAATACCTGAATAACTATAAGGAATTCTTCGGCGACAACCAGTACCGTTGGGTCATCCGCCACGCCACGGGCAAGGAACTCTCGAGCACGGGGAAGTTCGAAGTGCGCCAGCCCATCCCCGGCACGAAGGTGGTCTATCGCTACTACGAAGACGTGCTTGACACGGACGATCTGATGGCCGAGCCCGAGGTGACTGGCGACAGGGGCTATGACAAAGCCAAGGTGAATCAGTTTATCGGCAAGGACGGCAATCTCTACAATAGCAAGGATGCTGCCCGCACAGCCGGCACCGAAGCCGTGGCCCTCGTGGTCTATGTGGGCAAGGATGCTGACACCAGCAACGACAAGGAATACCACGGCCTGGCCGTCGCACTGGAGTATGCCGACAACGGCAACCACGTGAAGTGGTGCAGCGATGCCGAGAACACGCTCTTCTTCCAAGAGACGAAGGACAAGGAGCAAGCTACATGGCCCACGCAGTTGGACGGCATCAAGCGCACCACCCACATCGCAGTGAGCAACAATAATTGTCGTGCCGCTGATCTGGCCCGCAACTACGATGTGGAGGACTTCGACCCCGAAGACTACGACATGTCCGACTGGTTCCTGCCCTCAGTGGGTCAGGTACTGAAGTGCCTCACCACTTCTCCATGGAACATCCCCATCACCTATAAGACCAATTCGGACTACATCGTTACAATCACTTCAGACAACATGACCAGTATTCTGGGCCGTTGGCGCGGCGCCATGGATCAATCCACCTGGGCTTTCTGGACCAGCACGGAATACACGAAGGACGAGGCCGTGTATGTGAACTTTGACTTCACGGGCAAGAACTACATCCACAAACTGCTGAAGAGCCAGACACACCCCGTACTGCCCTTCATCGCATTCTAGTTGACAGTTGACAATGCCAATTCACAATTCACAATTTATGAAAAAGTATTTCAATTTATTGCTGATGGCCGCGCTGGTGTGCGGCCTCAGCCTCGGTGTCACGTCTTGTAAGAACGACGACGATACCGAAGACACGTCCGTGATTAGCATCGACAAAGACATCACCACACGCGGCGTTGAGACCGATATGCAGAGCGCTGTCGTCGAAGTGCCTGTGAATTGCAACGGCCACTGGACTGCCACTCTCGACAAGGGCACCCGCTGGGCTCGTATCCTCGAGTGGCAAGTAAGCTACGATGGCCCGCAGACCCTGCGCATCGCCATCGACGAGAACCTTTCGAAGGCCGACCGTCGCACCACGCTCAATATCGGCAACAGCGACGGCGAGTTGACGAAAATCGAGGTACGCCAATACTACAATTTCGAAGGACAGCCGCCCACAAACGGCAGCGGTCAGGCTTTCGCCGACAAGGGCCTCGGCACGGGTATCGACTATGACTACGTGCTGAACATGAAGAATGTGGCCAGTTCCAACGGCAACTTCGACCCTACGAAGGTACACCACCTGAATAACCTCTTCAACATTACGGTCATCCAGGAAAAGATGAAAGCGGGCGGCGGCCTACAGAAGTCGGCCTATGTGGAGAGCGTGATCCCCATCGCCAGCCTCTTAGCACAGTTGATGGACTCGTCGTTGGTGCAGTCGAAGCACTTGGACGTGGCCATGACGCTCGGCGTGGAGTTTGGACCTATCGCCTTCAACGGTCATGGTGACTACAATTCGGACAAGAAGGAGAGCCGCGCTAAAATAGACTACACCATCGCTCGCAACTGCCCCATGTACAACGTCTATGTCTCACCCGCTGAACTGGCCAAATTCGCCGAAGATAACAACCAAGTCGATTTAGACGCCGAGAATGCCGCTTGGGCACAGATTGACGCTGAGATTGAGTTCTATCTCAGGAAGAACAAGCGTCGTCGCAACTTAGAGGTGAACGAAGACGGTCTGACGGAAGAGCAGGCGGAGATTATCGCAGCTATGGAGGATGCTGTATCGGTTTATTACGACTACGGTGGCATCTTCTCCAGCGGCTTCACCGGACGCTGCAACGAGCTTCGCGCTGCCATCACGAAGAGGAAGCAGCGCAGTTTGCCCATTGACACCGAGAAGGCAGACGCCACGCTGAATGCCATCGACAACGAGTACGGCCCATTCTTCATTGCCGGCGGTGATTACGGCGGTGCACTGGCGATGCACTGCGACATCGACACCATGGCCTTGGCGGGTAAGGACTCTCTGGGTGGCGAGTTGAGCGCCGAGTTCGCTGGTATGTTCGAGGTGGAAGGTGCGTTCCACTACACTTCGGAGGGTTACACTCTGCTGCGCAACAGCAATACGAAGATCTATATCTATGGCGGTAATGCCAACGAGACAGCGGACAAGATGCTGGGCATCATCACCAGCGGCGATGCCACCAACCTGAACAATTGGCAGGGTGCAATGAAAAACTGGATATCATCTATGTACAGCACCACGGGCGACGATCCTAAGCTGAGCGAGGCTGCTCCCATCAGCTACACAATCACGCCCATCTGGACCCTGTTCCGCGATCCCGACGTGCAGCAGTACGTTCAGAACTATTTCCTGAGGAAATATGCGAATCGCGGTATCAATGCCTACTTCGGCATCATGAACGGTACTGTGACTCCGCCTTCATTCGGCGATCTCATCGATCCAAACTCAGATATCTGGGAGGGAGCGAGCTGGAGCGAGTAGGGGAAGCCCACCCCCGGCCCCTCCCTGGGGAGGGGAGAAGGGGAGTGAAAGATGAAAGATTAGAGATGAGAGATGAAAGATAAGAGATACTATATAGGTAGGGTGGTCTCCGGCTGCGAATGCAGTTGGAGACACCTGCGTGGTATCTTGTGTTCTTCTCTTTTCATCCTTTCGCTTTTTATGCTAAACGGCTGCCACGAAGACGACATCACGGTTCCCGGAACGGAGCCGTGGGTCGCCTCCGTGGTGGGCGCTGACGGCGAGGAAGTAACCCTTGCTTGGCGCGCCAGCTACGAAAGCCTCACGGTGAGCATCCAAGGCTGCGGGCCGGAGACGCGGGCTGTGCTCGTATCTCTTCTCGACGGGGAAACCGCCGAGAACACTCAAAAAAATGCCGACAGTTGGCTGACGTTGGCCAGCGACACGCTGGCAGCGGACAGCATCGTGGCGTTCGCCACCACAACCAATGACACCGGACAGCGCAGGACAGCTACTCTTGTCTTCACTGATGCCAACGATGCCTCGCGCAGCACAACAATCACCCTAACACAACTCTCTTCCGCCGACGGTGAGACCAACGGTGCCGACGCCCGTGCCGATCTCTATGTGGGTTACGGCTACGACATCTACAAAGCGCTGGAATCGCCGATGGCCGTGCGCACGAAGGAGCCTATCATCGACCTCGATTACCTGCGGCAGCAGAATATCGCGGCGCGCTACGAGGTGGTTCAGGACTGCCACCTGTCGCGCACCGAGACGCGCTACGTGACGACCAACGACATCCACGCCTTCGGCAAGAACCTGAGCGAGCAGCAGACCAACGACACCGACAACCACTTCGAAGGCTGCCGCGAGAACTGCATAACGGCTGAAGAGCTCATTGCCTCGGCCAAGGGCAGGCTGGAACACAACAACTTCGGTCACGGCTCGTTTGAGAAAGCCGTGGCGGCACGCGTCATAGACCGCGCAGCTCTCCTCGACCTGCAACGCACACGCGGCGTACCTTTCACAAGTACGTTCTCCACCCGCCTCTATCACATCCAGCACGCTACGGGCTCGCAGCGCACCAAGCTGGTGGAACAGCTGCTCGTGGATTTCGGCACACACGTAGTGATTCAGGCCGACCTGGGCGGACGTATCGATTACACGATGGCTATGGCGAAGACTACGGCCTTCAACAGCGTGCAGGAGATGCAGGAGGAGATTGACTACACGCTGGGGCGCATAGCGGACAACGACCGTAAGTCTGACCGTCAGCCTACCACCTCTAAGTCGCAGAGCGGAGCCATCACCGTGGCGGGTGGCAGTGCGGCTACGCGCCGGCAGTTGGAGGCCGACATCCGTGGTCTCGACGGCGACGCACAGATCAACCCAAGTCACATCACGGACTGGTTGGCGAGTATCGAATACTCACCAAACCCCGAGCTGGACCCAAACTTGGAGGTTATACATTTTGAACTTATCCCGCTGTGGGACCTCGTGTGGAGTGACTTGCGCGACGATGTCCGCAACGCCACCTTCCGCATGGCCAGTCGTTCGGACTGCGCGCTGCCTGCCAATTTCACAGGCACGGACATCTATGCTATTCAGCCCGACGGCCGCGACAAAGATTTGTTCACATTTCCGGAGGGGGGACCCGAAGCTGATGCTTCGGGCACAGTGGCGGAGAAAAGTCTATGCCGGCTGCTTTACTTTGACGGGGAGCCGGTGTTGGAGGTGTGCTCGGAGTATGTGCCGAAGATTCGCACCGACGCACGCGTCACCGTGGTCTATCCTATCTACAAACAACACATCCGAATGAACCAGGGGCTGTTCCTTGGCGACGGAATCCATACGCCCGCCCTCGTCGGTTTCTCAGGCGCAGACAGCTATGTCTATCCCTTCCCCGACCTGTACCCGGGCGATAAGATCAACACCTTCTATTATGTCAACGGCAATCTGCTGCTTGACAATCCGACTACCGTCAGCGGTCTGACGGGAAAAGACCGCACGGTGCAGGACGATTACTTCTACTTCGTCTATGGCGCCAAGACCTATAAACACCCAATAGTGAAAATCGGCTCGCAGTTCTGGACGCGCCACGACCTTGACCACAAGATGGGCTTCACACCGACGCCGAACAGCGGCCGTCCGAAGACCGATGAATTCTTAAATGACGGCGTGCTGTATGCCTGTTACCAATACGATATACACCGCACGGTGATGGCGGACAACGAGTGGACGTGGGGCTATGTGCCCAACACATACTACGACGGCAACCCTAACACACGGTGGTTCCTGCCTACCGCCTACGACGTGCAACACCTATATACCTATCTCGGTTTCAATCCGAAGGCGCTGTACCCGGGTCAGGTGAGCGGCTTCGAAGCGCGCTTCAACGGCTACAAGGGCATCAACGACCTCATCAACAACAGCACGTTCGCCGACAACGAGAAGGCCGTGCGATACAAGGGTGAATACAACGTCATCGCCACCCGCAATAAAGACTTATCCGTGGATGCCATACTACTGGTGCTCGATAAAAACTATCATTTCACACCCTATCAGGCTCTCGGCGACTGGCACGAAGACTATTACCCTGTGCGGCCTGTCCGTGGATTTATGTTCGAATATCCAACGCTAGAGACCATTGAGGAAAATTCTTATTAGAGATTGGCCCCCTGTAATCCCCCGGAGGGGGATGTGGGGAGAGGCCAAATGAAAGATTAGAAATTAAAGATTAGAGTTTAGAGATTAAAGATTAGATAAAATGACTAGAAAGATTTTACGCCTGTTCATCTTCTGTTCTGTATGCTGCTGCGCGGCAGCACTCTCATCATGTAAAAGTGATGATAACAACGAAGAGACCCAGCAGCCCAACGAGGCAGAGCTGGAGGCTAAGTACGAGCGCATGGATATAGAGCGCTTAGCTGTGATGGAACTGCTGCGCAATTTGGCAGACGTGACGTTCGACGCAGAATTCGAAGGCGACATAGACTTCGAGGACCAGGCCTATGAACCCACCATAGGCTCGGTGCGCGACGAAGCCAACCCTCTGGAGCGCAGCATCCGTGTGGATAAAGCCTCAGACAGCGAGGTGGCCTTTCGCGACCTCGTGACGGGCAGCGAGTTCATCCGCGAGACCTCCGACGGCCTCGTCATCGACCTCTCAAACCTCGACTTCCGAGAGGACGGCCGCAAACAGAATTTCGGTACGCTGACCTTCCACCGCAGCGGCGACGGCACCAACGTAGGTTATGCCGACGTCAACATCCCCTGCATACCTCATCTGGAGCGTATCAGTTACAAGACTCAGGAGCAGTGGGGCGACAACGCAGGCTTCGAATCGCCCTGCACACTCGGCGATATATACTTGGGCAAGGGCGTCTATTGGGTGTGCGTGAAAGAGGCTGAGAGCAGCAAGGAAAAAGGCGTGCTGGTGAACATAGAACCAGGCTACGGCACTCTGCACAATCTCCTGTGGGACGCGAACTACGAGGCCGACAACGAGTGCTTCCCCACGCGCAGCGACATCAGAGCCTATCTGCGCCTGTGTGCGGCTGACTGGTATGCCACCAAGAAGGCGAAAGTCATAAAGAAGTTGGACAACAAGGTGTTCCCGCGTCTGTGCAACAGCCAGTCCAAGAGCAAGTTCGACTTCACGGTAGATACGGGAGACTACGGTTTCGCACAAATCCGTGAGGACTATAGCTTCTATGCCGAAGAAGGCCTCGGCGACGAAAAGAAGAACGGCGCTGCCATCGTCTATGACACGAATAAGGAAGGCGGCAAGAAGTACAAACTCTGGGGCTCGAAGAAACGGTATATGTACTTTGTCGGCGTGCCCTTCCAGTGCGTGCGCGACGAGGATACCGAGGACGGCCGCTACGGTTCACGCAGCGACTCGGACTTCTACAAGTTCTATTGCGAGCACTGGATGTATATCTGCAACGCCAAATACTTCACCACGAGCGTTCCCGCAGGATTCGTGCTCCAAAATATCTGAATAAATTATGCGCGCGTACATATTTATTATAATGGGGGTTGTTGCCCTGCTGTTTGCGGGGTGTAACAGCGAGGAATGGGAGTTCGACGGGGAAACCGCCGAGCAGACCACCGTTGGCTTCCAGTGGACGCGCGCCGAGGACGTGGAGACGCACTCCAAGTTCCTCCGTAACTTCGGGCTGGGTTATTCGTATGATGCCGTGCGCGGCAGTTACTGCGACTGGCAGGACATACGCTGCCAGGTCATCAACCGCTATTTCGTCGAGTTCGTGCAGCGCGTGTCGGGAGACCCACTCATCCACACCTCTACGGCCCGCAGGTCGGACATCAACCAGACCTTTGAGTATTCGCTGCGCGACTACGTAGCCAACGTACACCTTGATCTAAAGGAGGAGATGGATCTTGGGCTCTACAAAAAGCAGAAGCGCAAGCGTCAGAACTTTATCGAGGACGGCGTGCAGGAGAGCTACTATTTTATGTTGGAAGAGAAGCAGATGCTGGTGGAGCGATACTTGAGCTATGCGTCTATCATGGAACGCTACCGCGAGCAGCCCGACATTCTGACTGTGAGCTTCCGCAATGCTGTGGAACACCTTAAGGAGACATACGAGGAGAACATAGCCGCCGTGGATTCGTTCATCAACGTATGGGGCACACACGTCATCGTCAGCGCACAGATTGGCGGCAGCCTGAACATCGATCTGATGAATTATATGTGGCGATGGAGCGATCAGGCAAAGATCGACGAGTGGACCACGGAGGAGTTCCTGAAAAAGAAAAAAGAGCGCGAGACCCACACCGCCAACGACGAATACCAATGGCTGGAGCACGCCCGGCTGAACATCACGGCCAAGGGCGGCGATCAGAGTACGCTGACCAGTCTTCTGGGCGAGTACAAGCCCGACGGCACCCGCACCTTCTCGACCGACGGCATCTCTGCCTGGCGCAACTCACTCTACTACAACCCCGATAACGAGAGTGCATCTAACGTGGAACTCATCGGCATGAGGGTCATACCCATCTGGGAATTCGCAGAACTGGTGAGCTCGCCCATGGCGCGCCGCATCAAGGCTGCAGTGTTGCAGGATGCCGCCTTGCAGCAGGAAATCTTAGGCGACTGGAACTTCTTCGATACCAGTTTCCCCATCAGCTACCCGAGGGCGACCTGCAAGTATCGCGACACCAACGGCAACTGGCAACGCTATGAGCGGACAGACGCAGATGCAATGGTGGTGAATATCGTGAGCGGCGGGCGCTACGTGGCCACCGTATGCCACGAACAAATTGAAGGCAAAGACCTATGGGTGTGCTATCCCATCTACGAAGGCAGGGTAAATCTGGCCTGCGGAGTGGGAGTAGACAGTGAACTGATGGCCTACAATGTGAAGTGGGTAGGAGGCAAAGCGACAGTGAAGCCGCGCGACGAGATGGCGGGAGACCACTTCTACATCACGAACGGTGCCGTCCGCGTGAAGCCTACCGAAGGCGTTAACTATGCCGAGAGCTACCCCTTGCCCGCTCTGGCAGTAAGTGGAGGTGTGCGACCCGACGGATCGTACAGTTCCACCGTCTATCCCGTGATGAAGGATGGCTGCCGATTCATCTTCTCAGCACAAGGTTTGCTGAATGATGTCGTAGGCTGGCACCTGACTGACGAATTCTATACTCACGAAGATAATTACACCTACATTTATAATCCAAATGAAATCAAATATGAGTAATGGTAAACTATGGGGACTTCTATTCCTGACAGTCCTGCTCATCGCTGCCTGCAGCAAGAACGACGACAACGAGCCGCAGCCTGAGCCCAAAACGAAAGCGCCCTTCCTGGTTAACGTGATGTTCGCTCCAGGACAACTGGGCGACAAAGGCTTTGCCGACAATGTTATGGAGGGCGTGAACGCACTTGACGACCTGGATAACCTCTGGGGAGGGGATTCCATTGAGGTGCGCTTTATCGCCCCGCGCAACCTGGAAGATGCCCAAAGATGGATAAACACATCTGCCACATCCTACTCCACGGAGGGCTACGAACGGCGCCTGCTGGTGCTCACAGAGCCATATATGGTAGATATGTTCAACCTCATCAAGGACGTACTGCAGCCCACCGACGAAGTACTGATGCTGAAGATGGAGGAAGCAGACATCAGACAGGTTGCCCAGCAGTTCTCCTTAGGGAACCGCGTCCATGGACTCAACATCTCGGCCACAGCATCGACCCGGAAGTTCTGCCAGTATATCCATCTGTGGATAAAACAATCCGAAATCTCCGAGTCACAGTTTATTCAGATTCCCGTGTATCGCCTGTACGAGGACATGATCTATCCCTATCGCGATGGAATGATGGAAACCATTCAGCAAGAGATTGGCGACAGGGTCCAATTCGTTCCCATCGAGCTTAGTAGCCTGGAAGAAATTGGCATCTCCATGGAAGGTTCCTCAAATACCATGGTGGAGGCTGCCTTCGAGGCAGCACAGATTGCACAGTTCGCCGCCGAAAGTTCGGGATGTCCATTCGTGCTCGTAGATCTCGGAGCTGGAAACACAGGATGGGACTACTATCTGCTCAGCCAGGCCTATGGCATCAGCCCTCTCAAAACACTCATGCTTGATGCTCAGCAGGCTACGCGACTCGACCGGTTCTACATCAATCGTAATTTCGGTATGGCCCTGAAGGAATGGGTACAGGAGTGGATGAGCAAGCCGACTGGCACGATGGCTCCACAGGTCTCTCACGACGATGATTACTATTATAAGGACAATATCTTTGAAATTACAGTACCCAACGAATAATAAGCCGCAACTATGAAACGATACATCTTACATCTTACCGGTATCATCTTCTGTTCTGTATGCTGCTGTCTCACAGCAGCCCTCTCCTCGTGCAAGAACGATAACGACGCAATAGTACCTGAACAGAAAGAGGCAGAAATCATCAAACTGAATGTCGATGTCGTCCTTCCGCCTGACATCCGTGAGCAATGGCAAACATCTATTGACATGGCATTGGAGAATCTCGCCAAGGCCCAGCAAAAGATGGATCATCAGGTTGTCCTTAACCTACGATACCACAACGAGGACACCGAAGACCTCGACAAGTTGGGTTATGCCCTCACCCACCCCGAGGAAGGTGCTGACACCTGCCATGCCATCATAGGCCCCTACCATTCCAGCAATGCCGCAGATTTGCTCAAATATGCACGCCAGACACGCCTGCCCGTCGTGATGCCCACCTGCACCAGTTCCGAACTGCAGCGTACCAACGCCCGCAATACCTACGCATGGTTCCTCACTGAGAGTGACATCACCCAGTGCGAGATGATGCTTTCCGTGGCACAGTCGCTGCACGCCACTGACGTAGCACTCATACACAGCGACGATACCTACGGAAAGTCTTTCCAAGACTGGTTCGCCTACTATGCCACAGAGCGCAATCTGCACATCGCCGGAGGCACACACGCCTGGAAACCTGGCGATGACCTGCGACCCTTCCTGCGGGAAGTGGTGAAGGAGGCTGGCGAAACAGAGACATGGGTGCTGCTGGCCCTCAGCAACGCCGAGGATTATATGGCCGTGTGCAAGGCCATCGGCGAATTCAAACTAAACGAAGTCTATGGGTCGGAGAAAGTGGTCTACCTGCGCAACATCTGCGCCGACACTTCCATGGACCGGATAGTACTGGAATCAGACAACAGTTATGACTTCTATCTTGGCGTCACACCTTCCGGCTCCATGAACTACGGCTTCCCGCAGGCCTACAAGGGACATCACTACCGCCTACCCTACAACGGCGAGGCACAGGTGTACGACGCGCTCACCATCATCGCACTCGGAGCTGCCGCCCGCGCTGCCAGCCCCGATCGCTGCATTGTCGACGGCAAACAGGTGGTCTACAACGAAAAGCCCTACGACCCCGGACTCACAGACTACATGCGCTCCGTGGTCAGCAGCGAGGACGGCCCCACCATACAATGGGATGTCGCCGGACTGACAGTCGCCTTCCAAGAACTCTCACTGGGGCATAGCGTTTATATGACTGGCGCTACGGGTAGCCTCAACTTCGACAAGGACACGCACACCAAGATTCTCAACACCACTTACATGCTCTGGGATATAGCCTACGAATATGCAGAAGAATCCTCCCAGACCTTCACCAGCGTCGAGCCACTCCTTTATATGAGCACAGATGGCAGCACCAACGAAGCCTCCACCATCGAGTTCTGGAAACTGGAAAAACAATGGACACAGAAATTCAGCAACACCACCGTGGACCACAATCTGCCGCCGCTCAAAGACCGCTGGGCCGTCGTCATCAGCCCCTCCACCACCTGGAGCAACTACCGCCACCAAGCCGACGCCTTCGCCGTCTACCAGGGCCTGCGCCATTATGGCTATGACGACGACCATATCGTGCTCATCGTCGAAGACAACCTGGCCAACGACTCGCGCAACATCTATCCCGGACAGATCTTCGTCGAGCGCGGCGACAACCCCGCCCAAGATAATCCTCTCATGAATTTCGATGTTCACCAGAACGCCGTAGTCGATTACCATTTCAGCAATCTCCAGCCCGATGATCTTGCCGACATCATGATGGGACGCACATCCCAGCGCCTGCCGCACGTCATTCACCCCACCGCCTCCAGCAACGTGTTCTTCTTCTGGAGCGGACACGGCGGCCACCGCGAAGGGCCCCTCTGGGGCAACGAGGATGCCGGTCAGTACTTCGGCACACAGCGCATCAAGGACATCGTCACGCAGATGGACGAACAGGACATGTACCGACGTATGATGTTTGCCATCGAGACCTGCTACAGCGGCAAGTGGGGTGAAGCCCTCACGGGACTGCCCGACGTACTCGCCCTTACCGCGGCCAGCCCCTACGAGACCTCCAAGGCCGACATGCACGACCGCGACCTCGGCGTCTACCTCTCCAACGCTTTCGCCCGCACCCTCCGCGAGGAAATCTTCAAGAACCCCTCCATCACCATCTACGACCTCTACCGCGAACTGGCACGCACCACTACCGGCTCACACGTCAATATCTACAACCAGCAGCAGTACGGTTCGGTCTATGAAGAAACCATGCTGGATTATTTCCCCAATAAACAAAAATAATCTATTCTATTTTCACAACTAACGCGAGCAATAAAAAGCCCCGCTGCGTTTTGAAGTGCCCCCGAAAAGTCGGAAAAAACTTTCGGGGTGCACTTCATTTCACAGGAAACTTTACAGGCCTGGCATGAACGAGAATCAGATTGTGGCATTGCTGCCATATAACTGCAAAACCGAACTCCGATAGAGTCCGGTTTTGTTTTTTCTCAGAGGTTGAGCGGCTGCATTCGGATGGTTACAGTGTAACCATCCGAATGCAGCCGGCTTTTCCCCCTCATTTTATCGCTGTACCTTTGCGGCCAAAAAACGCAAATGTTCAACTTGAATGAAGACAACCGCATCGTGATGGCTCAGCATCCGACAGACATG
>Ga0247610_10004666_pt1 | contig 14611 bp, 11 predicted proteins | sample 174DNAGHGhighgp2_FD_193483 | JGI IMG/M metagenome (GOLD analysis project Ga0247610, IMG submission 193483) | Sheep rumen microbial communities from Palmerston North, Manawatu-Wanganui, New Zealand - 1742 DNA GHGhigh gp2 | ecosystem: Host-associated > Mammals > Digestive system > Stomach > Rumen... | reverse complement strand
TACCAAATATTACTTGTATTGATGCTAATCAAACAATAATACCAACGGTTAATCCTTATGATAGTCATAATGTTGAATTCTCATGGACAGGAGGCTCAACAAATACTGAATTAACGGTAAGTGAGGGTGGTGCTTATTATGTGACCGTTACTGATACGCAAAATTATTGTCAAACGGTGGCTTCAGTTTCTGTGGTTAAGGATGTAGAAGATCCAGAAATAGAAATTAGTGGAATAGATAACTTGACTTGTAGTAAGACCTCTGTAACTGTTACCATTAGTATTTCAAATGCTGCCAATGTTTCTTATGATTGGGGTAGTGGAGCTACTACAGATTCGACAAAAGAATTTACTTCGGGCGAAGTAGTTACATTGGTTGTTACTAATACGGATAATAGTTGTATATCTTCAGCAACCATTTCTATTAATCAAAATACTGAGAAACCAAACATTTCAATTCCTACTCCGAAAGAAATTACTTGTGTAGTTACTGATGTAGATTTGTTGGTTAATGTTTCTGGTTCAGGAAATTATGAATATGCATGGAGTAATTTACAAACTTCATCTACGACAACGGTAGATTCAGAAGGAGATTATATGGTGACAGTGACAAATGTTTCTAATGATTGTGAGGCAACTGCAAGTGTTACTGTAAATAAATCGGTAACGACTCCTGATGTAACTCCAAAAGAAGCAGTGGTAGTCTTGACATGTTCTGATAAGAGTGCTTTGATTGGTGTAACCTCTTCGGTTGCTAATGTAGAGTTTTTGTGGAATACAAATGAGAAACTTGCGGATATTACCATTTCTGACGGTGGAGATTATACGGTAACCGTAACGGATAAATCTAATGGCTGTAGTGCAAGTGCTACAATTAATGTACAAGATGAAGGGGTTGAACCACAAATTTCTATTAACCAATTAAATAAAGTAGTGGTTACATTGGGTGAATCGCTTGATTTAGAGGCTTTGGTTGCCGCTGGTAGTAAAATGAATGTAGAATGGATTAATAGTGAAAATGTTCAATTGATCTTTGGTACAGATTTGGAAGTTGGTGATGATTTAACGACAACAGTTCAACCTTATAAAGATTTGAAATTTATTGCTAAAGCTGAAAATGGTTGTGGTGTAGATGAAAAAGAATTTGAAGTTGAGGTAAAATGGCCTACAGCTATTACTCCTCACTTCCCTGATGGATTTAATGATGATTTTGTAACAGGAATGTCAATTGAATTGTATGTTTACAGTCGTTATGGACATTTGGTAAGTCACACTACAGATGGTTGGGATGGTACTTGGTCGGAAGGTATGCATAAAGGTCAAATCGCTGATCCTGGGGTTTACTACTATGTAGCTAAATTACCTGATGGAAGTACTAAGAAAGGTACTGTGGAAATTGTAAAATACGAAAAATAGATTTTAGAAATAGTTTCAATTTAGATAAAAATGAAAAGAAGAGTAAAAGGTATGTTCGTAGTGGGATTGTTCCTTGTAAGTGCAAGTGCAATTGCTGCTATTGATGCGAAATATGATTCAGATTATGCCTTTAAGAGTTCGTTGGTAAATACTGACGATAGTGAGTTTGCAATGTCTCCTTATCAAGATGGTAAAATAGCTTATTTGAAAAAAGAGGACGGCAAAACGAATGTTTATGTAGTGTCAGTTGGTGATAAAGGTGATTTTGTAAATGTTCAGAAAGATGAAGCATTGTCAAAATTGGGTATAGAAGGAACTTTCGCTTATGATCAATCTGCTAATAAAATCTATTTTACTAAAACTAAAAAGAGTGTTAGTCGACTATACGAAGCTAAGTACATTAAAGATAAATGGAAAAAAGTGAAAGAAGTTAAGATGGAAGAAGATGAAATTATTCGAGAAGCAAACTCTTTCATGGTTAATGCGGGTTGGAATTATAAGGATACTCCAATGGCATTTAATATCTTTAATCCTACTATGGAAGGTACCCGAATTTACTTTACGTCTCCAGATAGAGAAGGTGGTTTTGGAGGTAATGATATTTGGTATACTAATAATAATGGGAAAAAGTGGTCCAAACCTGAAAATGCAGGTAAAGGTATCAATACTCCAGGTAGTGAAGACTATGCTTTTGTAGATGGAAATAAATTGTATTTTGCTAAAAAAGATGAATCTTCTAATTTGTATGTTTCTGAATTAAATGGCAATATTTGGGGTGAAGCAGAATCTATGGGTGAGCAATATAATAGTGATTCGGACGACTACAATCTTATCGTGGTAGGTGGAGCACCATTTATTACCTCTTTGAGAAATGGTAGTGAATTGGATAATTTATATTATATGCACAAAGTTAAAATTGTAAAGCAAGACAGTGTTCCTGAAGATACAATTGATGAACCTGTAGAACCAATACAACCTTGGCATCAGTTTAAATATGTTTTGTTCCAATTTGATTATGATAAAAATGATTTCAAAGAAGAGTATCGTCAAGATATTAACGATTTAATTGCTTCAATGAAAAATTATCCAAATGCTAAATTCTGTATCACAGGTCATACAGATGATCGTGGTAGTGATGCTTATAATGATAAATTGTCTAAACGTCGTGCTGAAGCGGTTAAAGCGGAGTTGGTTAAAGCAGGATTTGCACCAAGTCGTTTAGTGACAGTAGGAAAGGGTAAGCGTGAATTGAAAATCGTAAATGCTCAAACCGAAGAAGAACACTACCAAAACCGTCGTGTAGAAGTTACTATTATCAATAATAATAACGAATTAGAGAAAGTTCCAGTCTATAACAAATAACTACAATAAGGTCTCTTATGAAAAAAGGTTTATTATATAGCACTTTAGTAGGTTTAGTGATGCTTTTTGGTACAACTATGTTAAGTGCCCAAAACGAGTTTATGTTGGCAGAACAAATGTTCTCGCGTATTAATAAGAATCCAGCCGCAACAGGTAACTCTCTTGATATAGATGTGTTTTTGTTGCATCGTCAACAATGGGTCGGATTTGGTAAAGGACGTCCTATGTCGACTCTGATGAATGTGCATAGTTATTTTGATAAAGCAAAATCTGGTGTGGGACTTTCAATATCTCACGACATGGCAGGTGTTGGTTATCAAACTATTAACGCCAAGGTGGCATATTCTTATCAAATAGACTTATGGAAAAAAGGAATTTTGTCTTTAGGTGTGAGTGGAGGTATTTTGAATAAAAATTTTGATCCAAGAGAACATGTTTTGAAAGATATAGGTGATATGAATTTTCCCGATGAAAGAGTTAATAGAGTAAATCCTGATTTTGATTTCGGTTTGGAATTTTCTACGCCATGGGTTATGGTGGGTGGAGCCGTAAATCATATTGGTATGCTCAATAAAAATATCCCCGAAACTTTAAGCCCAAAGCAGTCTTATACAGCTTATGTCCGTGGTAATATTAAAGCAGGTGAAATTTGTAATTTGATTCCTGCTGTAACTTATATGAATTCGAGTCAATTCCATGTTTATGACGCTAACTTTACAGCATTTTTTGTGGAAAAATATTGGATTGGGTTAGGAGCAAGATATACTAAACCAATATCGGCGATGATCGCTTCTTTGGGATTTGAATGGAATTTCTTACGAATTGGTTACACTTATGAATTGAGTTTGGGACAAGTTTCAAATGTTTCTTATCATACTCATGAAGTTACTCTTTCGTTTAAGATTCCAACTAATCGTTGCAAACCTAAACCGGTTGAAGAATAAAATAACTAATTATGATATGTGTAAAGAGGTGTCAGTTTTTGATGCCTCTTTTTTTTCTAAACTTATATAATTTTCAACTCTTTTTCGTTATTTTTGTAAAAAATATATACTAAAATGAATATAGCATTAATAGGATACGGCAAAATGGGTAAAATGATAGAAGAAATTGCCGTTAGTCGTGGACATAAAATTGTATGTAAAATTGACCTTTTTGAAAAAGGAAGTTTTGATTCTCTTGAATTTGATTCGGCAGATGTGGCAATAGAATTCTCTGTTCCTAATGCCGCTTTTGATAATTATATGAAATGTTTCGCTCATAATAAACCAGTCGTAGCTGGAACTACAGGTTGGTTGGATAAAATGGGTGAAATAAAAAAAATGTGTGAAGGAGGAAAACAAACGTTCTTCTATGCTTCAAACTATAGTTTGGGGGTAAATGTGTTTTTTGAAGTAAATCGTCATTTGGCTAAGATTATGAATCAATATGATCAATATGCTCCTGCTTTGGCAGAAACTCACCATATTCATAAACTAGACGCTCCTAGTGGTACGGCTATTACTTTAGCTGATGATGTGGTAAATAATATCGATCGTGTAGAAGGATGGACACTTGTGCCAGAATTAAAGCCTAATTATATGCCAGTAAGCGCTATTCGTCGTTACGAAGTACCAGGAATACATACCGTTCGTTATGATAGCGAATACGATTTTATTGAAATTACTCATTCTGCAAATACACGTCGTGGCTTTGCTTTGGGTGCTGTTGTTGCTGCTGAATTTGCTCATGATAAAAAGGGCTTCCTTGGAATGCAAGATATGTTGAAATTTTAAAAAGAAAAAGTAATGGATAATTTTAAATCAAGAATACAGGCAGCTACGAAATGGCAGTGGATTAAGTGTATTATTTGGAGTGTGCTGTTTATATTATGGACCATTTGGGTGAAAAATATTTTCTTGAATGTGTTGTTGCTGCTTATTTTCGATTATTTCATTACTCGTTATATTAAATGGGATTGGTGGAAAAGCATTGAGAATAAGTGGGTTAGAACTCTATTCGATTGGATAGATGCTATAGTCTTTGCATTGGTAGCCGTTTATCTTATAGGAATTTTCTTTTTCCAAAACTTTAAAATTCCAACCTCTTCTTTGGAAAAATCATTGCTTATTGGTGACCGATTGTTTGTAAGTAAAATGAGTTATGGTCCGCGTATTCCATTCACGCCTCTGTCGTTCCCTTTGGTGCAAAACACGTTTCCTTGGGGAGCTAAATCTTATTTGGAATGGCCTAAATGGGAATATAAACGTATAGCAGGTTTTGATACAATTAAAGCTCACGATATCGTGGTGTTTAATTTTCCAACAGGTGATACTATTTGTCAGAAAATACAAAATCCTGACTATTATCAACTTTGTAGTCAGTATGGTAGAGAACGCGTATGGAAGGATGTGGCAACTTTTGGCGAAATAAGAGTTTTACCTATTGATAGAAAAGAAAATTATGTAAAACGATGTGTTGGATTACCTGGAGATAGTTTGCAAATAATTGATAATCAAATTTTTAGAAATGGTATTGCTGAAGATAAAATAGAGACTCTTCAGTATGATTATTATATCTATACCGATGGTCGTCCGTTATCAGATAAGCAACGTGAGGAATTGGGTGTTAATAAACAAGATTTTTGGCGCATAGATAATCTTAATAATGGATATGGTCGTTATGTAGCACTTCAGTTAGGATTTGTTGAAACTCCAGAACAACCTTTGGCTCCGATGTATATGTTGCCATTGACAGAACAGGCCATGAAGATTTGTAAAGCTTATCCCAATGTAATTTCGGTGAAGATTGAAAATATTCAGGGAGGACAAACTTTCCCTAAAGAATATACTGAATGGTCTCGTGATAATTATGGACCAATTTATATTCCACGTAAAGGCGTTACGGTGGACATAAACATGGAAGTATTGCCTTTATATGAGCGTATTATTAGAAATTATGAGGGTAATAAGTTGGAAATTAAAGACAACCAAATCTTCGTCAATGATGAACTTTGTACGTCTTATACCTTTAAGATGAATTATTACTTTATGATGGGTGATAATCGTCATAATTCACTCGATTCTCGTTATTGGGGATTTGTTCCAGAAGATCATATTGTAGGTAAACCTGTCATTATTTGGTTATCAACAGATGAGGATAAATCGTTCCCATTTAATATTCGATGGAATCGTTTCTTGAAAATAGTAACAGATATTTGATATGAACGAAACGGCAGTAGTTAGTTCGGCTTATTTAGCACCAATTCAGTACTATACGAAGTTGGATAGTTACTCGCATGTTTTACTCGAACAACACGAAAATTTCATCAAACAAACCTTTCGTAACCGTTGTGTTATTAGTTCGGCTGCGGGGCCTCTACCTTTGTATATTCCTACAGATAAAGGAGATGCTTTAAAGTGCCTTACTCGTGATATTTTGATTGCTGATGAGGATTGGCAAAGTTTGCATTGGAAATCAATAAAAACAGCTTATAATTCAAGTCCTTTTTTTGAATATTATGAAGAAGATTTTTTGCCTTTTTATACAAAAAAATGGAAGTATCTTTTTGATTTTAATACTCAAATTCAAGAAAAAGTAATGGAATTAATCGGCTTGGATAAAAATAAAATTTCTTTAACCAGCGACTTTATTCCAACTTACGAAAGTGGTATTTCTGATTTTCGCGAGGCAATCCGTCCGAAAAATCCTAAACCAGATATCGAATTTATTCCTCAATTTTATTATCAAGTTTTCGAAGAAAAGTTTAAATTTATACCAAATTTATCCATTATTGATTTGTTGTTTAATATGGGTAATGAAAGTATAGTTGTATTAAGAAATAGCTTCCGAAAATGAATATTCTTAGGTCTATATGGTTGTTAATTTGGGGATTGATTCCATTGCTCACTTTGGGAAATAATCGAGAAATCGTGCATCTTCCTACCGAAGATTTAGTAAGAGAAGTTTCTGCTAATAAAGTGGGAGGATATAATTTTGCTCATAAATTTAAGACCAATATTTCACCAAACAATTCGGGAGAAATTACATTTGTTGAAAATGCTACCATTTGGACGGTGGATGTGAAATCGGATGACGCCTATTCGTTGAGTTTGTTGATTAAGACTTCTATGCAAGAAGGCGATTTGATATTTATAAAAGATATTAATAATCAAATACTTGCAAAATATTCTTCTAGCGATGTGTATTGTGGTGAAATTCAAACAACAGTGTTTCCTTGTGACCAAATTGTTTTGGAGTATATCACTTATGAGAACTTACCTGAAATAAGTATTACAGAGGTAAATCACGGGTTGGAAAATATTTTTAGAGCTTCTACCGTTAATTGGAATATTAGTAGTCAAGATTATTGCAATGAGCATATAACGTGTCTTGATGAAAGTGAATATAAAATTACAGAGCGATCGGTGGTGTTGCTGATGATAGATGGTACTTATCTCATGTCTGGAGTGTTGATTAATAATGCACTTAACGATGGAACTCCGTATTTATTGACTGCCGCTCATGGATTTACGGCTAACGATTTTGAAACGGCTAAGTTTCAGGCTCAACGTACGGTATTTTATTTTGATTATCAGGTTTGGGGATGTCAAAAAGAAATTATTCCATCTTACGATAAAATTATAGTGGGAGCCGATTTGTTGGCTTTTGATAAAGGATTGGATATGGCTTTGCTAAGATTAAGTTCAAATCCACCACCTGATTTTCGTCCTTATTATGCTGGATGGAACTTGACTACCCATCCAAGTAATGCCACTTATTGCATTCAACATCCTTTGGGTGACCCTAAGAATATGAGTAAGTCAAGTATTATTCTTCAAAAAGTAGATATTAATCAAATTTCGGGTTTCCAAGAAAATAACTTTACGCGTAATAATCATTGGCAAGTGAAATATTGGCAAGTAGGATCTACTAATGTGGGATCTTCGGGAAGTCCACTTTTTGATAACACTGATCATATTTTAGGCTGTCTTACTGGAGGAGGATCGGCTTGTAATCGAAAGGCACCTGATTATTTTTATCGTTTAGATAATGTATGGAAGTATTATCTGGTTGATTCGACGAAACAATTAAAATGTTGGCTCGATCCAAATGATACGGGTTTAAATATACTAGATGGTCACGATCCCTACGAAGATATGGGTATTCATAGGGTTTCGTATGTTGATAAAAATTCGGTCTTGGTTAATTCCACTATTACAGGAAGACATGGTTATGCAACAGGACAAAATAGTATTAATGTGGCAGATTATGCTCAGGAATTTACGCTTGATGAACCTGCTTATTTGCATGGTGTTTATTTTAGTACTATAAAAGGAAACGATAATTCGGGGGTAGTTATGTGTGTAGTCGAAAATTTAGGCGAGTCTCCATTAGCTTCTATTCCTTTAAGTTTTAAAACAGAAGCGTATGATATTAACACTCATAATTTTTCTATAACTTCCAAACGAAAACTTGCAGATGTAGAATCGTATGTTCGTTTTCCAGAGACAGTAGAAGTACCTCAACATTTTTATATTACCTATAGTGTTCCATATAGTTTTCCTGTAGATACATTTGCTATATATACTACACAAACTACTGATAATCATGCTTATATGTATTACAATTCAGAATGGGTTGAATTTCCAGAATCACCTTTTGGTATATCAATAAGTTTGTCGTTGGATGTGGTAGTTGGTAATAAATCATGGTTGTATCCCGAAACAATGTTGGTGGATACTCCTATTGAACATACCTATTCTGAGTCAGTGTTTAAGTTGTATCCTAATCCAGCTCACGATTTCTTGTATGTGGAGGTGGAAACTCCAACTTTAATAAAAATATATTCTTTAGATGGTAAATTATTGCGGAATGAGAAAGTAGAAGAAAATGCGGAAATCGATATTGCCGATTTGACTCCAGGAATTTATATAATTTCTTCAGTTTCTTCGAATAGACCGATTACTCAGAAATTGATTAAAGAATAATAAGTGGAACACAATATTCATGTTACACAAAACAAAATCTATCATATTAAGTAAGGTAAAGTATAACGATAAAAGTTATATATTGCATACTTATACTGAATTGTTTGGTCGTGTAACTTATTCACTTTCGCCGTCTCATAAAGGAAGTTTACATAATGCGTTGTTTTTCCCCATTTCAGTTTTAGAAATGGATGTTGACCATCAGGCTACAAAGGAAATTCAGCGTATTAAAGATGCTAAACCTTATCTGATGCTTAATAACGTAGCCTCAGATCCTGTTAAAAATGCCATTGCTTATTTTATTGCGGAAGTGTTGTATCGATTTTTACAAGAAAATGACCCGAATGAACAATTGTTTGATTTTATAGTGGAATCGGTTCGTTTTTTGGACGAATCAAATGAAAGTGTTGCTAATTTTCATTTATTATTTTTGGTGCATCTGACTTTTTACTTGGGTTTTTATCCCAATTGGGATAATTATGTAAAAGGAAGGTCGTACTTGAATCGCAGTACAGGCAATTGTGAAACCTATATGTTTCAAGGGATGTCTTACGTTGATGTTCGTACCACCGATTTGTTGTATGAAATTGCACATCATTCGTATTTGACCATGTCTAGTATTGAAATTTCTCGAGCCGAACGAAAAGTCGTGACCGATTCGCTGATTACTTATTTGCAGATTCATTTAAATACGTCTTCTTCTATAAAATCTTTAGACGTGTTAAAAGAAATTTTTGATTAAATATGTTGTTTAACATAAAATCATATATATAATAACTGTGTACGCACCCAATCTGTTATATTTTTGTTAAAAATTGTATTTTTTCTTTGAAAAAACTTTGGAAGTTACGATTTATTGTATATTTTTGAATGCTGTTAAAAGTTTGAAATTATTAATCATTAAATAACTATTATTATGAAAAGAAAATTTTTATTGTTTACTGCTCTTAGCATGGTACTTGCTGGTGCATTGACTTTTACTTCTTGTGAAAAAGATGAAGATAAAAATGGTAAAGAAGGTACTGAAGAACAAGATGGTAAAGACAAAGAAGACAAGGACAAAGAAGGTAAAGATGATAAAGATGATAAAGATGATGAAGGAACCTTTATTAAATCAGGTTCTGTAGTTCCTATTTTGGTAGATGCCGCATGGGCTGATGAAAAAGCTGCTGATGATTTGGTATATATGGATCTTCAACTTAATACAAATTACGATAATTTGGATCCAAATGGTAGAGTAATGGATATTTGGGATGATACAGCTGAAGCTGCACCAGCAGAAAAAGGTATCCATTTGGTATCAGTAAATGGTTGGTTTGGTGGAGGTTTCCACTCAGGTGCTCCTCTAAATCTTAATTTCTTGCTTGATGAAGGCGAATGGCGTGTTCATTTCAGCTACAAAGCTACTGCTGCTTGCTATATTCAATTCTCTGGAGAAAAAGTAAGATTTGATGTAGAACCAACTGATGGCGAATGGGTTGAAGTAGATAAAGCTATAGCAGATAAAACTTCTAAAGTAGATAATACTGCTCACTACTATATGTCGTTTGGTGGTGGTGGTGTAGGTACCGAATTGGAAATTGCTGATGTATATTTCTATCTTGCTGACTAATAATTAACCTATAAAGAAGGTGCTGTTTGGATAATAGTACCTTCTTTTTTTATAAAATAAAGAACCATGAAAAAATTATTCTGTTTATTATTTGTAGGATTGGCGCTGTTCTCTTGTAAAAAAGAAGAAGATAAACGTGTACCAGATGATGATGGTAAAAAAGAGGAACAATCAGGCGATCAATCAGGCGATCAATCTGACAAAGAAACTCTTAAACCAACTTATGTATATGATAAAGCCGATTTGGCTGACTCTACTAAAGTAACTATATACCAAGCACGATCAACCAAAAGAGGTGTTTGTTATAATTTTATGCCTGATACTTTTGTTTATAAATTGGCAGAAGGTATATCGTGGGTGTACAATTGGGGACAAACTCCAAGTACTACAGCTCTTGAAAACGCCTTTAGAGAACATAATGTAGAATTTATTCCAATGTTTTGGACAAATCCTAATAACAACTTTACCAATGTTGCAGGATTCTTAGATAGAAATCCTCAGGTTACTCATATTTTGGGGTATAACGAACCAAACTTGTCTGACCAATGTAATATGCAACCTGCAACCGCTGCACAATCATGGCCTAGTGTGGTTAATTTCGTTAAAGGTAGATCAGGGGTAAAACTTATTTCTCCTGCTATGTGCCATGGAAATATTCCAACTTATGGTGATCCATTCAAATGGTTGGATGCATTTTGGGCGATTGAAGGTATCAATTTGTCTGACGTAAGTGCTATTGCTTGCCATAGTTATATGGAAGCAGCAGGTGCAACCATAAATTTCGGCGACGAATTTACAACAAAATACAATAAAAAATATTGGTTGACAGAGTTCTGTGCGTGGGGAGATTTTAATGGTGGATATGAAGGTCAGCAAAAATTTATGAACGAAATGCTTTATAAATTGGAAAAAGATGACAATTGTGAGCGTTATGCGTGGTTTAAATTTGATGGTGGTATTACAAGCAAACCTTGGAATGGTTGTTATTTCAAAAGAGCTCTTACCGAAATCGGTAAACTTTATATGTATTATTCAACATTTGACCAAAACGTCGTATATCCTTCTAATAAATGGATTCCTGCAGAACATTTCCGTAATGCTAATGAAAAAATTAAATGTTATGCTACTACGGATACTGATGGTAATTTGGAAATCAATAGTTTCAGTGATGAAGATTTTGTTGAATATAAAGTGGCTTTAGAAGCTGGTGAAAATATTCTTCACTTCCGTTATCAAGTAAATAGAAATATTAAGCTAAAAATTTCACTTGATGGCGTTTCTTTGGGCGAATTTGCTTTGACTGAAACTGGTGAAAAGGGTGATGCTTGGGGTACCGCTCATATCAAGTTGGATATTCCATCTGCTGGTGATAAAGTGGTAAAATTCACTACCAATGGTGGTATTCTTAATATCAACCGTTTTGCATTTGAAAATTAATCATTGTTTTTTAGTGTAAATATGAAAAGCGACTCATTAGGGTCGCTTTTTTTGTGATTTAAGTTGTGTTTTTTTAGGGAAAATGATTTGTTTTCCTGCGATAATCATCTTATGGGTGGCCAAAATGCGTCTTCGATGTGTTTGATTTGGTTGCCCTTTTTGTTACTGATTATGCTTATTACGTCAAATCGAACTTCTTTTTGAATATTATGTATAAAAATGTAATGACTTGCAGCATCTATAATATTGCGAATCTTTGAACGGGAAATCATGTCTATGGGATCTCCGAAAAAGTTGGTGTCTCGTGTCTTAACTTCTACTATAACAAGAAATTGATTGCATTCTGCAATGATGTCAATTTCTTTTTTTTCTGAGTACCAATTGCGTTCTTTAATTACGTAACCTTTTTGTTTTAAAAAATCACAGGCTAAGTCTTCTCCAAGTTTTCCTAAATCGTTGTGTGATGCCATAAGTGTGCTATATTTGTGTTAAAAAACATATTGCAAATAAAAGAAAAAAAAACAATAAAAAAAATGTAAAAAATAGCGTATTTTAAAATAAAAAAAATGTAAATTGCGAAGAAATACAAATAAAATAAAGAGAAACTAATATGAGTTACTTGAAGTTTGATAAGACTTTGTTGATAAACTTGGAAAAGTCGTTGCCTAAAGAAATCTTGCGTACTAACCGTTCGGGGGCGTACCATTGTTCGACTATCCTTGGTTGCAATACTCGAAAATATCATGGTTTGTTGGTGGTACCATTGGAAAATTTGGATAAAAATAACCATGTATTGTTGTCGTCTCTTGACGAAACAGTTATTCAACATGGAGCTGAATTTAACCTTGGTTTGCACAAGTATGCCAATGATTATTATAGTCCTCGTGGACATAAATATTTGCGTGAATATATTTGTGATACTATACCGACTTCTATTTACCGAGTAGGAGGTGTGGTTCTTTCAAAAGAGATTTTGTTTAAGTTTCACGAAAATCGTGTACTTATCCGCTATACGCTTAAAGAGGCTCATTCGCCAACAACTTTACGTTTCAAACCATTCTTGGCATTCCGTAGTGTGCGTATGTTGAGTGTTGAGAATCCTGTAGCAAGTCGTTATTACGATAAGGTGGATAATGGTATTAGTACTTGTATGTATTCGGGATACCCTAATTTGTATATGCAATTTAGTAAAAAAGCTGAATTTGTTTATCAACCAGATTGGTATCGTGGTATTGAATATTCGAAAGAACAAGAGCGTGGAAATGCGTTTAAAGAAGATTTGTATGTTCCTGGATATTTTGAAGTTCCAATTAAAAAAGGAGAATCAATCGTCTTTTCCGCTGGTATTAGTGAAGTCGATTCTAGTGAATTGTTGAATGTGTTTGCCGAAGAATTGGAAAAGAAAGTTCCGCGTTCGAATTTCTACAATACAATGAAAAATGCGGCTCAGCAATTTTACAATAAAAAAGGCGATAAGTTTTATTTGTTGGCAGGTTATCCTTGGTTCAAATGTCGTGCGAGAGACTTGTTTATAGCCCTTCCAGGTACTACTTTAGCCATTGATGAGCCTTCGTATTTTGAGAAAATAATGGATACTGCAGAAGGGGTTGTTCGGTCTTATTTGAATGGCGAAAATGTAGAAGATGAAATTCAGGAAATGTATGCTCCAGATGCTATGCTATGGATGGCTTGGACATTACAACAATACGCTCAATATACGTCAACCAAACAAATGATTCAAAAATATGGTGACATTCAAGAAGAAGTAACGCGTTATATTTTGGATGGTAAGCATTGGAATCTACATTTGGAGGAGAATGGATTGTTGACAGTGAATGGTCATGATCAAGCCGCCACTTGGATGAATGCCGTTGTGGATGGTCGTCCTGTAACTCAGCGTTCAGGTTACGTGGTAGAAATTAATGCCTTGTGGTATAATACCCTTCTATTTACAGCCGAAATTCTTGCTAAAAAAGATCCAGTCAAGGCTCAAGAATTGCAAGTATTGGCGGAAAAAACACAAAAATCTTTTGTTGAAACATTTTGGAATGGTCGTTATTTGTATGACTTTGTAGAAGGCGATTTTTCAGATATTGCTATTCGTCCAAACCAAATATTTGCAGTTTCGTTGCCTTATTCTCCTTTGGATAAAGCACAACAAAAATCGGTATTGGATAAAGTAACAAAAGAACTTTATACACCAAAAGGTTTGAGAAGTTTAACGCCTCAAAATTCTGGTTATCATGGACGTTATGATAGTAACGAACGTGAGCGTAATTATGCATATCATAACGGACCAGTTTGGCCTTGGTTGTTTGGACCATATCTTGAAGCATATCTTAAAATATATAAAAACAGTGGATTGTCGTTTGTCGAACGTTCAATGATAGGTATGGAAGAGGAAGTTTCCCATCATTGCGTTGGAACAATATCAGAGTTGTTTGATGGTAATCCTCCGTTCCAAGGAAGGGGAGCTGTTTCGTTTGCTATGAGTGTAGCAGAAATTTTGAGAGTAATGCAAATAGTTAAAAAGTATAATCTATAAAAATATATAATTGATGAAAGCGTTGATGTTTGGTTGGGAGTTTCCACCTCACATTTTGGGTGGTTTGGGAACTGCAAGTTTCGGTTTGACGAAAGGTATGTCTAAACAGCAAGATCTCGAAATTACTTTCGTTATTCCTAAGGCACAGGGTGATGAAGACCAGAGTTTTCTTCGTATCTTTAGTGCTTCCACAGTGCCTGTGGTTTGGCGCGACACCAATTGGGAATATGTAGATAGTAAAATAGGAAAGTTGGTTAACCCACAACAATAT
>Ga0247610_10004665_pt1 | contig 14614 bp, 28 predicted proteins | sample 174DNAGHGhighgp2_FD_193483 | JGI IMG/M metagenome (GOLD analysis project Ga0247610, IMG submission 193483) | Sheep rumen microbial communities from Palmerston North, Manawatu-Wanganui, New Zealand - 1742 DNA GHGhigh gp2 | ecosystem: Host-associated > Mammals > Digestive system > Stomach > Rumen... | reverse complement strand
TCATTATTATCACCTCTTAAAATTATTCGGTTTTATCTTCCTTAAACCACCAGGTCTTTTTATAATCCTTAACATTTAACTCATAGCTATCGCAATCATATTTAGAGTCAAACATATCGTATGTTTCTACTTCGATAATAAATTTATTATTATTATATTTTAATGTGGCGAAACTACCACTTATTAATTTTCCTTTATAATCAAACCATATATCTTGTGTGTAGCAATGTTCATCTAACGTATTAGAATTTTTTATTAAATTTAAAATTACTACTAATGAACCTCCAAAGTCTTCTTGCAAATCAACAAGTTCTTTAAAACTTTTTAAAGCATTAACTACTTCATTAGAATTTTCACAAGTTTTTTCTTGATTTTTATAACACACATCATTGATTATATTAAATGCTTCTTTTAATTCCATTTTTAGAAACTCCTTTTTTATAATAATAATGCGTGCAAAAATGCACGCAAAATTTGCACGCAAAAAATGAATAAAATAACAAATTATTCATCAATTGTAGTTTTATCAATGAAATATTTAGGTCTTTGTTTTGTTTCTTGGTAAATCTTTCCAACATAATCACCAATAAATGAAAATGCCGTTATTGTTAATCCTGTAAATGCCATCATACCACTTAAAATTAGCCATAAATTGATTTCATTAAAAGGGATAGTATATTTTACCACAATTAACGAAATAAGGGCTAAAAAGCCTATTATTGCATTAAAAATACCTAAACGTTTAATTATCTTTAAAGGTGTAGTTGTTAAAGACGTAATTCCTTCGTATGCTAAAGCTAATAATTTCTTTAAAGGATATTTAGAAGTTCCTACTGTTCTTTCTTCTCTTTCATAAGAAACTATTGCAAAAGGATATCCTTCCATTTGAACTAATCCTCTTAAAAATAAATTGCTTTCTTTATATTCTAAAAGCCCTTCAATAGCTCTTTTACTCATAAGTCTATATTCAGAGTGATCATAAATTATTTTAGCTCCAAATTTATTCATAATTTTATAAAAAGATTGAGCCGAAAATTTCTTAAAAAAAGAATCTTTCTTTCTTGCACTTCTTACTCCATAAACAATATCGGCACCATTAGTATAGTTTGCAACCATTTGTTCAACAGTGTTTATATCATCTTGTAAATCAACATCTATTGTTATAGAACAATCAGCACCATATTCTATAGAAGATTTTAATCCACATAGTAAAGCTATTTGTTGTCCTCTATTACCAGCAAGTTTTATACCAATTATATTTTCTTTATCATTATTTGCGAAATCTTCAATCATTTGCCAACTTTTATCTTTAGAACCGTCATCGACCATTAAAAACTTACTTTCTTTTGAAATTAAATTTTCTTGTTTTAATCGTTTTAATTTCGCAAGAAAAATGGGAACATTGATAGGTAATACTTCTTCTTCATTATATACAGGTGATATAATGAATAAAGTTGGAATTTTTTTATATACGGCAGTTTGCATAATAATCTCCTTTTTCGTAGAATTCTACGTTTTTATCGATTTTACAATTATTTTAATTTGATAATTTTATGTTTTATAAAACGCATTTTTTACTTCAAAAAAAGAAAAAACTGCAATTATGCAGTTTTATTCGATTGTAGGATTTTCGTCAGTAACAGTCTCGACATTTTCAGTTTCTAAAGATAACTCATCTTCAACATTTTCTTCGATGATAGGAGTATTTTCGTCACCAATTTTATCAATATCAACTAATGATTTAGTAAACTTATTACCAACTTCACAGGCGAAATCAGAAAGTGTAGCTAATAAATTAATATACTTCTTTCTTAAAAGATTATATTTTCTATCTACTACAGCCTTTTCATTCTTTAATGTTTGATATTCAGTCTTAGATTGTTCCTTTAGTTCTGCAATTTCTTGTTTTAAAGATTGAATAGTCTCATTCTTTTCACTCTTGATTTCTGCAAGTCTTTGCTTTAGTGGAGCTTCTACAGCCTTCTTAGTTATTTTCTTAGAAGAGCCTTCAACATACTTCTTAACTCTTCTCATAGGCTTCACTTCAACGCCATAGTAATCAGATAATAACTTTGCAGTTCTAGGAGTAATATCAATATCTCCATTTTCAATTCTTGAAATTAATGATGGTGATATATCTAATGCTCTTGCAACATCCTTTACCTTTAAACCTCTATTTACTCTTAATTTTTGTAGATTTATATTATTATTTTCCATTATTTTTTCCTCCATTATCATTTTTATTTTACAAATATCTTATGTTTTCTTGAAAAAACGAAAAAAGAAAAAGCTAGTTATTCTAGCTTTTCATAATGAGTATTTATATAATTTACAAGATTTGTTTCACATTCAGTTTGAACATCTCTTAAATAAATATAATTTAGAAAATTTTCAACTGTGTTTTCAACAACGACGTGTCTATTCATTCTTCCTGCTAAAGAAAGTTTAACGCCTGTTTTGTTTTCAAAAATTATAGCATAATCTTCAACCAATTTCCAATATTCTTCAGTGTCAATATTAACATTGATATTCCACATAGTTCTATTATCATTTAATTGAATATTGCCTTCATAAAATTGAAAACCTGATGAAAGTATGTCATTAATAATTGATAAAACTTTTTCAATTGATTTGATTTTGACAGCAGAATCGTATTCGCTTCTAACATAAGTGACTATAGATGCTTTGTTATGTTCAAGATAAACTTTACCTTTAGAAGAATAAATGAAATTGTTATAAATATATCCTAATAATCCTTTTTGATAATCGGTTAATTTAATCTTTTTCATATTAATACTCCTTATCTGTTAGATTTTTAATGATACTAGGTTCATCATCATCTTTTTCAAGATAAACAACAACTCTTGGTTTAGCATTTTCTTCTGTTTGTTCTACAACAACACAAGGATCTTGTTCTTCAGCATCTTCAGGCTTGTTATCAGCATAAAAAGTAACATATATTCCAGGATAATCTATATCACCTGAAAAAGTAATTTCATAATGACCTTTCTTTGCACTTACTTCAATTTTAGTAGTAGCATCTAATTCAATAACTGTTCCATCAGCTTTTGTGATTTTTAAAGTTTGTAATTCCTTCTCCATATTTTTCCTCCATATATTAAAATTACGATACTTTTATGTTATAATTTAATATTCAATGTTTTTAACCATTCTTCTAGAATGTTTTTCATAGCTGAACTATGTTGATAAGCTAAAGAATTTTCACCTTGACGTTTTAAAATATCTTCAACTCTCTTTTTCATAGTTACTTTTTCACCTCTAGAATTGATTGTCATATCAGCTAAATTTATAATATACCATTCTAATGTTCTATATTTTTCAGGAGTTTCAGGATTACCGTGATACTTAACTGCATTTACAAAACTGATTGCATCATTAGAAAATGTAAAGCCTAATGTTTTCTCAATCATATCTCCACCTATTGCATTATGAGTATGTTTAGCATTTGTAGGTGTAAATTCGTAACCGATATCGTGATTGAAACCAATCACGAACATCTTTTTATGAAATTGTTCATCCTTACTTAAAAGTTTTGCAATTCTAAAGCATTCTTTAGCTACTCCATAAGAATGATTTAATCTATGCTCTGAAATACCAATAAAATTTTCCATTTTAAAAACTCCTTTTTATATTATAATGCTTTTATTTAAATATTTATTTTTAATCATAGAATTCACTAGCAGTTTGTCTAGTTCTTATTAACTTTTGCTCATTATCAATATAAACATAGTTTGTTCCATATCTTGTGTGAGAGCCTGGACATAAGTCAAATCTTTGCCAATTACCATTTGGAGTTTCATTAGTCCACTTGTAACCTGACTCTAAAAGGCTTACAATCTTTTTGGCTATTTCCATACTGATAGGTGTTGCCTCGCTTCCGGCAAATTTACCATTGTAATAATCATTATTATATTGTTCAACCTTTTTTAAATCGGCTTCACACTTTATATTTTCAATTCTCATATTATTTTCTCCTTATTTCCATTGAATTCTTTGGGCTTGGAAAGTTGCTCTATCTCCAGAATCACCTGGGTCATTATAAACTAATTTAAAATCAACAATTTCTTTTCCAGTTTCATATTCAATAGCCATCTTCATATCTTTTTTGATGCCTTCATCATCACCATATAATGCAGTTAAATAATCATTTTGTGGAAATATATAATGATTATCATTTATCTCTTCAAATTCATCTAAATCAGTATCAAGCTCATCTACTTCATATGTTTCACCACAATTATCATTGTATTGTCTACATAATCTATAAGCAGTGTCTTCATCAAATCCTTCATATAGTCTATGTCCTTTAATATCATCTACATAATATTTAATCATATATTATTCTTCCTCTTCTTCTTTCTCTTCTTCTTCCTCTTCTTCACCAAACCATCCGTCTTGTCCGAATTCTTCAGCTTCTTCTCTAGACATTAGATTTGTAATATAATCTCCAAAATCATCATTATCTAAATAACGATCATACATATTACTTAATTCGTTAATTAAGTCTTCTGCTATTTCTTTTAACCTTTCCTTAGTCATATATTCCCTCTCTTCTTAATAAAAATTAATCTATACATTCTAATTTATCTTCAAGCTTTTTTGTGTATCTACGATGATGTAAAACAACGTATGATAATTCTCCACCTTGATTGATAACAGTTTCTTCTCCACCATTGTTTTTACAATGTTCTTTTATTCTATTAATAATTTGTCCTGGAGTTTCAGTTGTTTCCAAATCCATAATTACATCAACATAGAACGTTTGAGTTATTCTTACTATTTTCTTCATACTTTTCCTCTCTTTTTATCTCTATTTTATTACACATATATTAGGTGTTTTTAAACACTTACAAAAGTAAAAAAGTCCCTTTAAAAAGGAACTTTATTTAAAAAAAATTAGCAATGATATTCAATTTGAACAGCCCACTTTTTAATAGCTTTATTTCTTGCTTTTTGCTGCATTTTTTCAAGCTCAAGTGTAAGCTGTTTCTTTAAGTCTTTAATGATTTCTTTATATCTAGCGATTGTATCTAAAGTTGTTTTAGGACGCATATCATTACGACAAATAGGACAATAATTCCATTTGATATACTCTCTATTTATTTTAGAATTGCAAGTTGGACAAGATACGAAACTTGCTTTAACATTAGCATAGTGAATATTTGAATCTAAATCACTTAATTTCTTTGACCATTCATCTAATCTTTGCTTTAAGTCTTGATAATGCTTTGTTTCAGATAATTTTGGATATTCTAAATATTGAACAGCTCCACAATAATACCAACTGCTTTCAGATTTTTTAGTTAAATATTCTCTAGCCTTTTCATAATTATCAAAAAGTCTATCTTCAAATTTGATGTCAAATGCTAAACCACCACCATCACTATTGCGTCTAGCATAATCTTCACAATCTGAAATGATTGAACTTTTTGAAGTATTAAAATCATAAGTAAAAATTCTTCCTTCGTGCATATTTTCCTCCATTTTATTAGAATTCTATATTATTATGTTTGAAATAAAAAAGGCTTTAAAATTAAGCCTTTAATAATAAATTAATAGTTTCATTAATCTTTTCATCTAAATCATAATCAAGTTCATACTCTTCTTTTAATAACTTATAATAATCATCAGATGCTTTATAATCTTCAACTGTTGAATAACTTAAATAACTTTCGGCATATAACATATTAACATAATATATTTTGTCATTTTGTAACGCTTCTGTGCATAAAGCCTTCAATAATTGAGTAAACTTCATAATACAAACAATATCCGAAGTTTCAAAATCTTCAATTGATTTATTTTCAGTCATAATATCATTAATATTATAACTTCTATTATGAAGCCAATCGCCTTCACTATAGCCTTCACAAGTAATATGATTAACTAATAATTTTCCACAGAAATTATTAATTAAATTTTCAGCAGTCATTTCAACTAATAAACCAGTATCTAAAGATGATACTAAAACCTTATTTTTTGAAACGATAACTGAAATAGATGTTTGACTAACAGGATCTAAATCAATTGCTTCATAGCCAAAAATGGCTTCGATAATTATTTTCTTTAAATTTTCTTTCATATATTATTTTCCTCTATCTATATTATTTTTTATTACATTAATATTATGTTTAAAATAAAAAGGCTTAATGAATAAGCCTTAATTTTTTACAAATAACAAGCAAGTGATGGTAATTTTGATAAAGTCCAACATTTTGCACTATGTAAATCATTGAAACTCATAAAGCCCCATTTTCTTTCATTTACAAAGATATCAACGTGAATTTTAGTTTGTCTAGACATAAAACCACTCATTATAGCTTTAGAATCATATTTGTATCCATCTTTTGTTGATGAAAAAACAATATGAATTTTCTTATCTTCTGAAAAGACTTCTTCTTTACCATAATGTAATGAATTAACTCTATCAACCTTTTGATCTAAATCAGCAATTTTAGGACTACGCATAATTATTCAGCCTCCAACTTTGTTAAAGGTTTTTTAGATAATTTTTCATAACCAATTGTAGAAGAATTTTTATATTCTTTTATTCGACTTTCAGATAAATCAGTTTCAGCAAGCATTGGATATTCATCATCATATTCTTTTCCACCAGCTTCGTATGCTATATCTATAGCCTCAGATTCGGAAGTTGCTAAAACTTCATAAACTACAACAGGCTTATCCTGACGATCATTCCACCACATTACAAAATAAGTTGAAAGATTTTTAGCCTCGTCAGTTTCGTTATCCTCATCTTCATCTAAAAGATAATGATCTAAGGCACCTTCTTCTTCACCTAGTTCTTCTTCGATAGCTCTTAAACTTAAACCGGCTACTGTGTCAATAGATACTCCATAGTCTTTAGCAATTCTTTCTGCAACGTCTAAATCAACTTCTTCATATTCTTCGTCGCAATCACAATCTTCATCATCGTCATAGTCATCATCTGCATTTTCATCTATATCACCAGGATTTTCCCATTCGGCAATAATTTTATCAGTTGAATCATCACGAAGTTCTAAAGAAGAATTAGATGTTCCATTTTCTTCATAACTCTCAACTAAATTGTTGAAAAATTTTAAAGCTTCTTGACGTGAAGTGAAATTGTCAGTATGAACACGACTTCCAACCTTATCAAAATAAGTTAAAGAGAAATGTTCATTTTTTGGAGAATCAGTTTTTTCAACAAAAGCATCCTCATTATAGTTATCATCAATATAATTAGCTACAATTTGTTTTAATTCTTCTTTATTATTAAAAGAATACTTGCAACCACTAGAGCCGTCATTAGAAAGATAGACCATTTTCTTATTATTTTCAAAATAAATTTCAAACTCAAACATTTTATTTCCTCCATTATTTTAAGTTTTCCAACTCTTTTATGTTTAAATAAAAAAGGTGCTTGATTGCACCTTTTAATTAAAAACGATTATTAATTGTATCTTCAAAAATTGTTACAACAAGAATTCTTGCATTTGAATTTAAGGCATCTAAATCTTCTTCTGATAATGTAGCAGGAAGATCAAGATTTTTGTCGATATAAATCTTTCGATTTTCATCTCTATAACCGATACCTAAATTTAAGTATAAATCACAAACGATTTCTGATAATAAATTCCAACAACTAAAAGAAACCTTTTCAGAACAAAAATCAATAAATTGACAAATATTTTCAAGTTGAATAGACTCGATAGAATCACAATTATATTCTTTTAAAGTATTAACAACAGCTAATATAATTTGAAATTTATATAAATCAGTAAATAAATCAATCTTCTTGAGATAAGGCAAATATAAACTTTTTCTTACTTTTTCAGCATTCTTGCTATCTTTTATTAATTTCTTTTGAATATCATCAGCATTTAGCTCTTCTGTGAAAGTTAATTTCATATTTTTTCCTCCAAATTTTATTTTTTTATAATAATATTATGTTTAGAGAAAAAAGAACTTCTTTAAAATCTATCACTTAAGTTTTCTTCAAAATCTTCAAAAATACCAACAACCATTTTTCTAGCCCAAATGCTACTGTTGTTTTCAAGAATAATATCCTGTTCAGTTAGAAACTTCTTAATTGATAAATTAGTATCCACTTCAACTTCTTCTTGTGAATCTCTAAAACCTAATTTTAAATCAAAATATAAATCACAAATAATTTCTGCTAATAATCGATAACAAAAAGATGAACATTCTTGATGACAAAAGTCAATAAAATTACAAAGCTTAACAAAATCATCTTCACTACAAATTTGATTATGAAATTTTAAAATGTCATTCAAATTAACACAAATTAATACATCATCAGTTTCAAAATTTTTAACAGAATTTAAAATTTTTAAATATTTCTTCTCCATATTTTCCCTCTTTTTTAACAATTTTAATACATATATATTAGGTGTTTAAAAGGACTATAACAAAGAAAAAAGACCATTTAAAATGGTCTCTTATAAAATATATTCATCATATCTTCCTAAAGAAAAATCGGAACATTCAGTATGGAAATTACAATCTGTTAATAAATCTTCAATTTTCTTTCTAAATTTATTAGATTTATGCAACTTGGCAAGAATAGAAATATCTCTACCACTAAAAGACCATCTGATAGGTCGTGATAATTTCTCACCATATCGAACATTTTTTAAAGCAGTAGCCCAATCTTTTCTAATAGTAACATCTTCTTCGATTTCAATCCAATCAATAAATCTATCTACTAAGTCTTTATCATCAGGTAAAGATGAATAAATATAATTTTTAATTTCTTCGATTGAATGATCTAAACATACTGTCTTTAAATCGCTAACTATATTAGAAAATAAATAACCTAATTCTGTGCCACAATTCTTAACGGATTCTGGTATTGTAATTGGAGAATCTGAATTAAAATAATCTTTACCCATTTTATTATAAAAATTTACAACTCTTTCAGGAGCCTTCTTTTTAAATTCAAGCATCTTTTCATAGGCAAGACATTCATCACGATTATCAAACTCTTTACCATCAAAAGCAATATATTTTTCTGTCATATCTTTTTCCTCCATAATATATTTTTGACAATTAAATTATGTTTATGAAAAAAGATGAATTAGAATTCATCTTCATCCATATTACACTCAATAGAATATACTTCTGAAAATGCGTCATCCTCGGACATCCCTTGAGCAATAAACTTATCATATAGCTCTTTAGCTTTTTCTTCACTTAAGTTTTCAAAAACATCCATAGATATTATTTTCCTCCTTAAAACATATCTCCACCACTAGCACCAATTAAATCATAATCAATGTTAGGAGCATCACTTTTATATACATCAACAAGATAAGCCCAATCATAAAATCTTTCTAATTGAGAAATATCACTTATAATTACACCACTGGTTTCTGGTCTATTCCAAACACCACTTGTTTTTCTAATTGTTTTACCTTCTTTAAAAGCTTTAATAACATCTGCTTTTGACATATTTAACTTTTTCATATTACGAATTTCCCTTTCTAATAAAACATTTGTAATAAATGACCTTTGAAATTTAAAATAGGTGTATCATCTGATTCGTCTTCGAATTTTAAAGTATCTAAAACAATTTCACGACCACAAACTTTAAAATAACGTTCAACTAATTCATCAAATGTTTTGACAGATTTTAAAATATTAAAATTATTTTCAATTTCATCTTGGAAATTTTCAATACCATCATCCATTACATAAGCTTCAAATTCATAACCCTTTGAGTCGTAGAAATGAACATCATAATATAAATCATTTTTATTATCATAATTCCAATCAGCTAGAATGCCTAGCTTTTTGTTTATTAAATTGTTTTCAGTAAAACCTAAATCTCTTAATCTCTTATTCATATTTTTCTCCTCTATTTTTAAATAAATTATTCTTTTATAAAAACTGTTTCATAATCAGTAGACAATTCTTCACCGTCAATGTTTTGAACTTCGGTGATTTTTACAATCATAGTAGCATTGCATTTTGAAAGTTCTTCTAATGCTTCTTCATAATTATAATAATAATCACCATAAGTAATATTTTCATCCATTATTTGATATCTAACAGATGTTGTATAAGGAATGTTTTTTATATCTTTATTTTCCATAGAAACCTCTCAATTTAAAGTGATACCTGGGAAATTATTACTACACTTGATAGCTAATAAACTTTTTACTACTGCATTGATTTCGTTTAAAGTTCCATACCAAAGTTCATATCCATTTAAAATTAATTGGTATAAATTTGTTTCCTTACTATCTTTACATTCTTGTAAATAAATTAAGTTGTAATCGGCATCTAATTTTTCAGATAATTCCTTGCAATCAGCCTTAATAGTTTCTAGTAATTTTTCCATATTTTTTCCTCTTCTCTATATTAATTTTATTACACATATATTAGGTGTTTATTACTTTGAAGTAAAAAGAAAAAGAGGCTAAACCTCTTATCTTTTTTAATTAAAATAGTGAATCGTTAAAATCTTCAAATTGAACTTTATTTTTTAAATTATCGATTTTACTTGAAAGCATAGCGAAAACTTCTTGTTCAACTAAAGTATCAGATAAACTCTTTCCAGATAAAACACGTTCTAATTGTTCCTTTTCTTTAATTAGAATGTTTACATCTTTAATATCTCCATACTTTTCCTTGAAAGTTCTTTTAGCTTCCTTTTTAATACTACTACCTAATAATTTCATTTTGACTTCCCCCTTCTATTGTATCATTCTAAATAACCATTAGGAGCATCGTTTTTATGCTTTTCTTGTAAATGTTCTAAAACCTCTTTCTTTTCACCTGTAAGAAGATCTCCTTCAATTATTTCAACAATTTGTGAAGGTCTTAATACAACATATCTTCTATAAATATTTTTTATAGGAAATAAGTCATCATTTTTAATTCTTTTATTAAGACATTCTAAAAATTCCAAAAATGGTCTTTCATATTTAGAATTATCTTTCATAAACCAACCAATGACATATTCATTATCATCAACGGTCTTTATAAAAATTTCTTGATATGTTCTTATTTCGTGTTCGTGATTGTGAATTTGAATTTTTTCGGTTTTAATATTTGCCATAAATGATTTCTCCTTATTTAACTAAAAAGTTAAACAATATGTTTATGTTTTCAAAACACTTTTAACTTTTTTGTTCGATTTTTTAAAACGCTTACATAATAAAAAAGTTTTCTTATTTAGTAAGAAAACGGTTTTAATTTTAGTAAATATAGTCAAAAACTGAATTTTCTTTATTCTTTAAAGCATCAATTCTAGAAGAAATTAAAGAAAATAAAACTTCATCAACTAATAATTGTTCAGAATTTGATTCAGAACTAATAACTTTTTCAAGATTTTCTTTTTCTCTAATTAGAATATTTACACTTCCAATAGAAGCATACTTTTCTTTATAAATTCTTTTAGCTTCCTTGATGTGAGAGTTTTTGTTTAATAGTTTCATATATACCTTATCCCTTTCATTAAAAAAGTGTTTTCGAAAAAACACTAAAATTTAAGACTTTGCTTTGGGGTGAGTGAAAGTCTTATCGCAGGTCATCTCTGCTGTTTTTGAATGTTTAATTATAACTCTTTAAAATTACTTTAAACCCTTAACGATTTGATTGAAGTCTTCCTTAGAAAGTTGATAGCTTTCTCCACCGACATTAGCCCAGTAAGTAACCTCACCTGTTGAAGGTACCCATTGTGCAGTTAATGTTGCTTCAGGATCATTCTTTAAAAGCTTTGTTACTAATTCAACCATTTTAACCTCCATTATTATTTACAATTAAATATGAACATATTGCTCATACATATATTAGGTGTTTTTTAAAATAAAAAAAAATAAAAAGTCTCTAAAAAGAGACTTATTTTATATATAATTCTTTAAATAATCATAAAGATCACCCGAATATGTTACTTTTTTATCTAAAATCATTATATAAAGAATATCCGGAATTTCTCTTAAAAAATAAGTAGATGGAGTTCTTAAATAAATTACTCCGGTTTCGGCATCAATGCAAATTGATGGAGATTCGTTGCCTATTCTTTTTTGACCATCGAAATAACAATAATAATTTTTGTTATTAGCTCCAATACTTCCACCATTATAAAGAAAAAAGCCTTTATCCTTTAAATATTCAATTGTTTCTTGACGATCAATATCTAACACTTCCATAAATTTTTCCTCCAAGTAAAATATAATTTACAATCGTTTTATGTTTAAATAAAAAAGTTTCAAACAGAGACTTTTAATCAGCTAACATTTTAAACAAAAATTCAAACTCTTCTTGAGTTATTAAATTTTCTTTAACAAAGCCAGGCTTTGAACTAATACAATTATTATATTGTTCAGCATTTTTACAACGCTTTAATCCAAAAACATTAATACTTTTTCTTTTAACAATTATAAAGGCAGTTGCAATTTTTTCTAAACGCTCAGCTTGTTCTTCCATTAAAATTTGTCCTGAACGATAATATTTATGCTTTGCATCGCTTAAAACTTCAAAATATTCCATTCTCATTATTATCTTTCCTCCAAATAAAATAAAATTTATAACTTTTTTATGTTTAAACAAAAAAAGGCTTTTTATAGCCTTTTAATTGTCGTTATTAGATTTTAATTCTTCGAACTTTGCTCTCATAGTAGGATTGTTCTTTGTTAGCTTCTTAATAGTAACTTCTTGAACTTTTTCGTTAGCAATTCTTAAATTCTTTTGTGAGCTTAACATAAGTTCCTTACATTTTTGAGCTGCATCGATAATTTTATCCATTGTAGCTACTGCACTATCAAACTTGCCATTTGCTAATTCAACATTTCGTAAGAAGCCATCCTTGAAAATGTTTAAATCACTTTCAAAATTTGTAATATCAATATGTGATTTTTCACTTTCAATTAAAGCTAACTTATCCTTAATATTATTCTTTGCTGCATTTCTTAATAAAGTTAGTAAAGGGATTAACATATGAGGTCTAACTACATACATCTTCTCATATCTATAAGATACATCTACAATACCCTGATTGTAATAATCACTATCACTTTCAAGCATAGATACTAAGATTGCATATTCACAATTTTTTTCCTTTCTATCCTTATCAAGTTCCTTGAAGAATGATTCGTTTGTATGCTTAGAAGCTGTTGTTTCCATTTCGTTCTTCATTTCTAACATACAAGAGATATATTCTACTTTTTCGCCGTTTTCTTCTACGAAATCACGGAAGATAAAGTCACCCTTTGAACCAGATGCCTTAGAAACCTCATTATCCTTTTCAAAATAAGCATCAGGGAAAACACCCATTCTGATCTTGTTGAATTCATTATAACAATATTGTTCTAATGATTCACCAATCATTTTAGTTGATTGCTTAGCCTTGAATTCCTTGTAGAACGCAATTTCTTCTTCCTTTGCCTTTAATTCCTTTTCGGTAGTAGCTTCAAGAGTTCTAATTTTTTCAGCATTTGCTAATTCTAAATTTCTGATCTTTTCAGCGTTAGCATTTTCTAATGATGCCTTTTCATTCTTTAGATTAGCTATTTCTAAAGCACTTGCATTTTTAGCTTCACTAACGGCTAATTTGATTTCATTCTCTTTAGAAGTTCTTTCTAAAAGAAGTTGATTTTCAAGCTCCTTAATTTTATTATTTAAAGTAGCTTCTGTTTGAGCTTTTTCTTGAGTAGATTGCATTCTAGCCATATTTAACTCATTTTGTAATTGTGCAACCTTAGCTTCATTTTTTTGCATAGCATTTTGATAAGCTTCTTGTTTGGCTTGATCAATTCTCTTTTCTAAAATTGCATTATTACCATTATTAAGAGCATTATTAAGGTTTTCAAAATCTACAGTTGAAAGAGCTGATAAATCAATTAAATCACCCTTTGAACCATCTTCATCTAATACGAGAGTATTCTTATCTCTAATTATAACATTTAACTTTTTCACTTTTAGTTTCCTCCAATATTATCTATATAAATGTTTTACAAAAACTATTATGTTTTATAAATAAAAAAGGCACTAAATGTGCCAATTTTGTTAATTATTGTTTTCTTCTAGCAAAGAGAAAGAAGCTTCAGTAGAAGGCATAAACTCTGGTGGTAAATGTAATTTAATTACTAAAGCATTATAGAACTTTAAATAATCATCATTAGAATTTACTTTAGAAAGATTTTCACATTGATTATAAGTTGCATCTAATTCATTTTTATCACAATACTTTTTAAGATATTCACAGGCAACTTTATAATTTTCAAGTTTAGCATTAAATAATACAGCTTCTAAAGTCTTATTTAAAAGTTTATGATATAGATTTTTATATTTCCAACCTTTACTAACCTTTGTAGCAACTCTAATATATGAGCCTGAATTATTCTTTGTGAAAATTTCAAACACATCATCAATTTTACAAGTTGTAAAGCCGTCAGTTATTACATCATTTTCTTTTGTTTCAACTTTGAAAAATCTCTTTGTAGTTATAGATGTTCCATTTAAAGCTAAACCAGTAGCCTCTGCTTTTACATAAACTCCTGGGCTAATTAAGTCTTCAATAGTGTCACCCATTTTATAAATATCATACCAAGCATCTTCATAGAAAATCTTGTTTGGCTGTTCG
>Ga0247610_10004663_pt1 | contig 14616 bp, 25 predicted proteins | sample 174DNAGHGhighgp2_FD_193483 | JGI IMG/M metagenome (GOLD analysis project Ga0247610, IMG submission 193483) | Sheep rumen microbial communities from Palmerston North, Manawatu-Wanganui, New Zealand - 1742 DNA GHGhigh gp2 | ecosystem: Host-associated > Mammals > Digestive system > Stomach > Rumen... | reverse complement strand
AAAATCAGTAAGCATATCTGCACGAGTTATGATCTGAGGAAGAACATCCTTTACATAAGGACGTGTCTTATCATACTTGCACATCTCAACTGCAAGGAACAATGGAGTGTGACGAAGCTTCTGCATAGTACGAGCCTCAATAGTAAGGTTCGCTACATCCTTAGGATCACAAAGAGGAATAAGTCTTTTGATCTCCGCAGTTACAGACTCACCATCCATATATGCGATATTCTCCCAAAGAAGATTCGCAAGTACAGCACGACGAAGATACTGTATATTTGTCTGGGCTGCTGCAGTATTTGTAATCTGACCAGCAATTTCACCAACAATTGTTTGACTAGCCTTAAGTGTAGTAGGCTTACGTGTGGAATTAAGTTTACTCATAGTTGTTTTCTCCTATATTTTTGTTTTTATTTATTATTGTTATCTTAACTTATTTTTATTTAAAGTATCCGTTCTCTTTCAATTTCTTTTTAATCTGTCCAATAGTAAAATACCAGAACCCAAATGATATCATTACGTCACAATATCTGCCATCTTTAAGTGTCATCCAACGAATTCCGCAACTTGGCCAAGGAACAAATTCTTCAGTAAGCCAACCATAATCAATTCCTAAGTACTTCATATTTATCTATTAATTTTCAATCACTACATAGCACATAGAATATCCTAAACGACTGTCATAACGACATGCAGATATTTGTTTTATAGTCCAACCATCAGATAAAAATTTATCAAGATATTCTGTATTATTGTCAACAACCCTGATTAATTTCTCCATTTTCAAAATCCTTTAAATGATTCTTACAATCTTTTACAAACTTTTCTCCTGATTCAATTGACTTCTTAATCTTTCCAATCTTTTCTACCAGCTTAAGTTCTTCATTTTCATGCTTAACACACATATGATTATATTCCTTATTAAGTTTTTCAAGTACTTCTCGGCATGTGTCAATACGGGCAGTTTCATTTGCAATTGATTGCTCTGTCTTATTCTTATCTAAATCACTTATTGCCCATCTCATTTTAATACTTATTTTTCCAATTAAACAAATTATGAACTAAAACAATGTTATTTGGATTACGTTTATATAATGAATAATTGCCAAATAGATATACATTCTTATAATTCTTACTAAACCCAATAACTTGACATCTTATATATCCATTGCCATTAAGAACTAATGCTTGTTCTCCGACATGAATCTTCTGGCCATTACGGTCTAACACAGTCTTAAAAGAATCTGTTTCGTTTATTAAATGCAACATATTATTTATTAATTACAGGTGCTACAAATGTGTCATAATACTTATCTAAAATATGCATCATATAAGATGAAGTCAAATCAGTGCCAAATCCTGAGCCATTGCACTGCTCAATACGATTCATTGCCTTCTGATATGCGTCAATATCTTCATTCTGTCCAAACCATTTACGAAGATAGTTTCTAATTTCTAGAAGAATAGAAAGCTCAACTTCATTAGCATATAAAACTACACGTTTGCCAACATTCCCTTTAAAAGCAATACGTACATCAGAATCACATGCGTCTGAAAAATCATTCTCAAGAGAAGTAATCGCAATAGAATCTACATTGCCAACGTCAGGAATACATACTTTCTTAACATATACTGTATTGATCATCTTATCACGAGTATACTCACTAATCGCATCCTGTTTATTATCAGAACTGCCAACTCGCATTACTGTCTCAAAAATCTCTCGAATAACTTCAAACTTCTTCATATATTATTTTTTAATTAAGTTCGACAAAAGTATCTTTAACAATATCAAGTAGAGAATTCATTACCTTATATCCGTATGTAGAAGGATAATAAGAATTTTTATATGTCACAATAGTACTCATCAATTTAATCATAAGATCATTAATCTGCTCATCAGTATGCTTAGAATTATTTGCGTTGACAAACATATTATAACAATAGTTCAAAACAGAATTAATTCTTTCAAGAAAATGACGAGGATAATTAGTTACATATTCTGAATTACTAATAACCTCATTTGTTTCCTTAATAACCAATGCAACATCAATAACTTGATCGCATAAAATATCAATCTTTTTAGTATTCATTATAATTATTTGTTTGATTTATTATATTAATAATATAGAAATTATTTTAAAAAATTCAAATAATCATTAATTTTTTTCTTCCTCAACCAAAATATCACATAACTTATTAGAAATAAAATTTCTTACTCGGTTAAATGAATTATCTTTTGTTAGACGATTTTCTTCCATAATTTTTGTGATTACCATATAAGCAATCTTAAGTTCTTTTGTTGTCATAATCATTATCTAATTTTTTTCAAGTGTTTTATATGAATTTAATCGAATTGGACATGTAGTTTTAGCAAAAGTAGAATACCCTATTACTATATAATTAGTTCCTCTATTTGAAGATACATATGCTTCATGCAATTTATTTTCATATCTATTTTTACAATAATTATATGTAAATATTGTATCATATGTTATCGTTGTATCAGGGTAAATAACATCATAATTTACTTGACATTTGCCATAATAATCAACTAATGAACAACTAATAAATATCAAACCACAAAAAATAAATATTAAAATCTTTTTCATATTCTTTTATTTTTACGTTTCATTAATTTCATTCCATATTCTTTAGGAGAAGTAGTTTCAAACCATTCTGGATGCTCCCTCATCATTTCAAGTTTCTTTTGTGTTTCTTCTTGTTTTTTAATATCTCTGTTAAAGGCTTCAACCATTTCTTTAGCATCCTTTTTAAGTTTTGCTTCTTGTGCTTGCCAAAACATCCAAGCTAACATGAAATCTTTATACTTTGTGTCTTTTGAAAATCTTTTGTTGTCCATATTCTTTTGGCGACATATTATGATTATATTTTGGATTCTCATAACGAACTGCTGGCATATCCATATCATGTTTCATAATCATTGCAAGTTCATTAACTTCTTTAACAGATAGATTAACCAATTCTTCTGCTATTTCTTGAATTGTACTCATATTAAATTAAGTTTAATAATTTCATCGGCTCTGTCTCAAAATATTTGTCATCAACTTCATCATTACAATTCATAAACAATTCTCTATAAGCTCTTTTAAGCATCATCACTACATGTGGATTATAAGTATTGTTTGGATTATCTGGGTTAAGCTTAATGTCAAACTCATCTCCATAAGTATCAACTATATATCTAACAACTCCTTGACTTCTTGAAGCCCCGACTGCACAGTGTATATAAATTGTTTCGTCATGCTTAAGTCTCCATTCAATCCAGTCTGCAAGTTTGAATGCTTCTTCATAGTCAAGAGCATGTACAATATCCACCCATTCTCTGTTTGCACCAGATATACAGAGATGATTGAAATAAGCATTTGACTGTTTGATTTTTCCATCATTATATAATTCTAAAGCATTATCATAACATTCACTTTCATGATTTTCAAACCAAAATGGACTTACATCATCAATATCAAGATTAAAAATTCTATAATCTTGTAAATTTCCAGCATTAATATTCCAATCATTCTTAAACCAATGCTCCGCAAGATCACCCTCATTTGGAGAACATATTGATATTGCTGAAATATATTGAGGTAATTTATCTATCCAATTATTATTTCTCATTATATTATCAAAATCATAATGAGAATAACAAAGTATATTTCTAATTGGCTTATTCATAATTAATTAATTTTCTTTAATTTAAAGCCTCTAAATGTTTTAAGTCCTTTTGCATCTGGAAACAATTCATAAAATCTTTTCCAAGTTGCATTTGAGCGTTTCAGTGATGGCACACGAATTGAATCAAAACGTCCAGTTCCATTGCCACTATTATATACGAATTTTTGATTGTCCTTATGAACGATTCTTTTCTGATATGCTCCCCAGTTACTATATAATCGTATTCCTAATGTTTTTCTTCTATCTTTCTCAATTCTATTTAATGCTTCTTCAAGAGGTACTAAAGTCCAATCATTATTGAATGCTACATGCCACATTAACTGATTGTGACAATAATCGTACAAGTCCTTGCCTTGCAATGTAGTCTTAGTAGAAATCTTTTCGTATTCTTTCTTACACCATTCAATTCGTCTATCAAAGCATTCATTTACGTAAGCTATATATTGCTCAAGAGTCTCATTATGACCTTTGGCAGAACTCTTGATTCTTTCTTTCCTATGCCAAGTATTTTTTATATCCTTTTGATAGCCTTTATTCTTTCTCATAATTTACATAAGTTTATCCGGTGCTGTAATTGAATTCCAATTATCTCCATGGCATACTTCAACAATTTTACTTTGATATTGATCACTATATTCAAGAATTAGAATTTGCTGATTTTTTGAATAAGGAAATTTCTCATATCTTTTCTTAATAGCTGCTGCGCAATCCGACCAAGTTTTGAATTTACGGCCATTTTGCACGCCAAACTTAATTTTTACTAAAATACCTGCATCATATGTTACAGCAATATAATAAGGATAATTTGTCATAATTTAGTCCTCCATAGTTTCTTTAAGTCATCATAAAGTGAATTGACTTCCATCCATTTTTGGTAATTAAAGTCTCCAATGTTCCACATTTTAATCTTTTGTGAAATGAGCAATATCAAATCCAATCTCTACGTAGCATTCATTACCGTGCATATTCATACTAAACATAATTCCACCACTAGACACACTGAATGATGTTTTGCCAAGCTCAATAATCTCATAAAGGCCATGCTTGAGATAATCATTCTTCATTACATCAATCATGTGCTCCTCAGTTGGAACTGCATAGAAGCTTTTGTCATTCCCGTAATGAAACCATTCCCAATTATGCTCTTTCATAAAATCCAAAACAATATCAAATCTGAATTCAGAAACTGCTTTATCAAAAGCTTCATTGAACTTCTTCATGATATTGAGTTTACGGCCAATCTCAAGCTCACGACAATACTCATCATCAATAATCTCATTAAGCTTCTTAATATCCTTTTCACGAAGCTTTGTCCATGTTGAATTAATTTCGTATCCCATGCTTTTTATTTTTTTATTTATTTTATTTTTATATATACAAAATAGAAACTTTTATAAAAAATTCAATAATATATGAAAAATTTAAACGAATTTATAAATGAGCAATTAATGATTAACGAGCATTTTCTTACTCTTACTAAAAAAGAAGATATGAAAAAATATGGAGAAGAAGTGTGGGATATTCTTCAAAAATCATATGCTTATATTGGTGGTATAGCAGGTGTTAATTCAATAGATGATGTTATTGATGATACTGATTTATGGAAATTAGTAAGACGTAATGGAAAAATAACTGCTATGAAAGCTTATAAATTTAAGAAAGGTGGTCGTAAAGCTAATTGCGGAGGATCTGATGGCACTGAACAAGGTAAGAAAGATATTATGAAAATCTATCAAGAAGATGGAATGTGCAAAGACCGTAAGCAATATGGAGAATACTCTGGTAAAGCAGTATCAGCAGTATTAAAGACTGGCGGAATTCCTGTTCCTGCATCTATTGCCCAAACAATGCTTGAACCTAAAGAAGTAACTCCTTGTGAAGATGGTTGGTTCTTTATTAGAAAACTTGGAGATGGTAAGTCTCATCATAAGCTTATGGTTGGAAATCTTCCTAATGGCAAATATGAAGATGAAAGACCTTCAGAAGAATTAATACATATACTTAAGGAATTAGCAAAGAAGTATTATGCAGAAGACGAAAAAAATAATAAATAATATATGAAAAGTTTAATAGAATATATTTATGAAGTATCAAAAGAAACTTCAGATAATGCATTTTTAAAAGCATCAACAGAAGTAATGAAATTATCTAATGAAGTAACAAAAGATAATTTTAAGAATAAAGAATTAGCTATGAAGTTATGCAAACGTATTCGTCAGGCTAATTTATTTAGAGAATATTCAGATAAGCTTAACGTAATGGCTGCATCCGCAGTACCTGAAAGTTTTGCGAAATGCATCAAAAAATGGAAAGACAAAGGAATAACTATTGATAAAACTAAAGTTACTCCTATATTTATGCTTTCAGGATTTGATGAAAAAGAATTTGTATGCATAGGAAATGGTTGGAGTGGAGATTTCTTAACTGGTACAGGAAAATATGATAAATATATGGTTGTGCCATCTGATAAAAGAAAAAAACCATTTCAATGCTCAAGAGAACGTTTAAAAGATATTGTTAACACTGATCATAAAATATTGCCAACAGAATTACTTATAATAATACCTGGAACAGAAGATATTTCTATAGATGATAAGAATGTAGATAAACGTTCAAAAGCATATAAAGTTGGACAGTCATTATTAAAGCAATTAATGGATATCCAAGAAGATATTTATGCAGAATTTGGCAATAAGCCTCAATATGCTTTCCAAAGAATGTATTGTTTTCATAAATCAAAAATGAGTACACCTTCTAATTGGGATAATCTTAAATGGGGAATAAGTGGTAAAGAATTAGAAAAAGTATTACAAACAAATTCATTAGATGAATTATTTCCAGATAAAGATGGAGTTATTTATATGGCTATTGATATTCCAAAAGATATTCAAAAGGAATTTGATATGCATGGAAGCATCTTATTGACAAAGGATGAATTAAAGAAAGTTGAAATGGAATTAAATAATGATGGTTCTGAAAATGATGCTGCCAATATAAAGAAATATGGTAGTTATGGAAATAAACAAGACTCAATGCATGGATCTCTTAAAAGAGGTAAAGTAAAAGCAGATAGATACGGTAAAGAATTATAATAAAATATAAAAACATAAATTAAGACAATGAAACAACATATTGCTAAATTCAACAATCATAATGATTATGAAACTTTCTTAAGCTCATCTGATTACATAACACCAAATGTTAGCTTATGCGTAACTGAGAATGAAGTGCATTACAATCCTTATGTGCCTAAAGCAGCATTATTAGATATTCTTTATTCAGATGCAAATGGTAACTTAAGTTTTACATCAGAAGTTCTTCCTGCATCTGAAGGCAAGACTCCTATTGGACTTTGTGTTGCGGGAACAGGATTCTTTGGATCTAATGAGCCTGCACGTTTCATGTCACTTAAATACATGAGCTGTACAACACCAGAAACTGGATCAACTACTAATCAAGATATGTATTGTGGCAATTATGGTACTGATATACCAACCATAGATAATATAACGACTACTTATAATGGTGGCGCTGCTTCTGGTTATATGAATGTTGATTATTATGATAACTCATTACAGACTTATAAGATACCAAATCCTATTACAGCAAATAATGAATGGAATCTTTCAGAACTAGGAACAGTAAATGCGTATGCAGCAACAGATATAGATGGTAAGAACAAAACAGATAAGATACTTACTACTGTAACAGCTCAGTCTAATTGGAGAACAGCTACATCTATAACTAATAATTCAGGAGCTAACTATGCTCCTGCTGCATGTTGTTGTGCTCGTTATCATACATTAGGCACACAAGCAGGTGATTGGTATCTTGGCGCATGCGGAGAAATGTGTATGATATTAGCTAAGAAAACAGATATAAATGCAAAGTTAGCAGCAATAAATGCAATATACCCAAATTATTGCATTAGTTCGTTAGTTAATAGCTACTATTGGAGTTCTACTGAGTATAGTAGATACAACGCATACACCGTCAATACTAACTATGGCTACGTCTACTACTACGGTAAGAACGATAGCTACAATGTTCTCGCTATGTTTACTTTTTAATTCATTTGTTAAGTACACTTTACATTTCAATACTTATATAGAGGATATTTAAAACATAAAATAAATATAAATTAATACAATGAAATATATTAAGGAATTCAATAATCATAATGCTTATGCAACTTTTTTAAGCTCATCAAATTACATAACGCCTAATGTTAGCTTATGCATAGTTGAAGATGAAGTGCATTACAATCCTTATGTACCTAAAGCAGCATTAGATATTCTTTATTCAGATGCTAATGGAAACTTATCTGTAGATAGTAATGTGCTTCCTGCATCTGAAGGCAAGACTCCTATTGGACTTTGTGTTGCAGGGACAGGATTCTTTGGGGTTAATGAACCAGCTCGTTTTATGTCATTGAAATACATGAACTATACGACACCAGAAACTGGATCAACTACTAATCAAGATATGTATTGGGGCAATTATGGTACTGATATACCAACCATAGATAATATAATGACTACTTATTTGACTACTTATGGTGGTGGCCCTGAGCATGGTTATATGAATGTTGATTATTATGATAACTCATCACAGACTTATAAGATACCAAATCCTATTACAGTAAATAATGAATGGAATCTTTCAGAACTTGGAACAGTCAATGCATATGCAACAACAGATATAGATGGTAAGAACAAAACAGATAAGATACTTGCTACTGCAACAGCTCAGTCAACATGGAGGACAGATACATCAATAATAAATGCATCAGATGCAGGTTATGCTCCTGCTGCATGCTGTTGTGCTCGTTATCATACATTAGGCACACAAGCAGGTGACTGGTATCTTGGCGCATGCGGAGAAATGTGTATGATATTAGCTAAGAAAACAGATATAAATGCAAAGTTAGCAGCAATAAATGCAATATATCCAAATGATTGCATTAGTGTGTTATTTAATAGTATTAATAACAATCCTAGCCGCCATTGGAGTTCTACTGAGTATAGTAATTGGTTCCCATACTACGTCAATGCTAGCAATGGCAGCGTCGACTACGACAAGAAGAGCAATGGCTACAATGTTCTCGCTATGTTTACTTTTTAATTCATTTGTTAAGTACACTTTACATTTCAATACTTATATATTAAAAGGAGTTCTAATTAAAGAACTCCTTTATTTTGTTTTTAATATCTTCAGTATAAGCTTTTGCTTCAGGACGGTGACCTGCATTAATTCTATAAGCCAATGGAAATTGACTTTTAAAACTTTCATAGTAATCAATTAATTCATCATGATCTCCAAACAAACCAATTACGTCTTCCAATTGACTCATCCATGGTGTATCATTTCCATTTGTAAGCCACCCATAAAGAAATTCATATTGCTGAAGAGTGTCATTTGAAATTTTTCCAAGTTTAGGAAGTTCAAAATGTGGCTTCATACATGGATTAATAACGATCTTTTTAACATCACTCATTAAGCACAAAGCCATAAAACCACCAAGTGAATGCCCAATTACATATTTAATATTATTATCTGTTATAAACTTATCCAATTTTGGTAATCCCCAACTTTCAGGATATTCCTGCGAATAATCTGTTGATACCAATTCATATCCTAGCTCATCAGTTACTTTCTTAAGTTCTTTCATTGTAAAAGAATCATTAGGATTTGATCCGTATCCGTAAACATAAAGTACTTTTTCTTTCATATTAAAAAACAGTATTTGACATTATTATTTCTGTAGCATCCTCTTCACTTATATTGACAGGTTGAGAATTTGTAAAACATGAATAAATACAAAATCCAAGAGTTCCAAAAATCAATAAAACCATTACAATTTGAAGAAGCCATAAAAACCAATCTTCTTTAAGTGATTTTTTGAAATTTTTAAAATCTTGTTTATCCATATTTGATATTTATTACAAATATAAAATAGAATATTATTTCAGAATTTCAAATAATTCTTCAATAAATTTTTAATATTATTTAAAAAATTCAAAAACAAATAAAGAAAATATCATCATTCTAGATAATATTTTCTTTACTAATATTAGTTAATCAGATTAAAATAATTCATTCATTCTAGATCATTCTAGATATATCTATAAATGTTAATAATTGTTAATAATTGATATTAAATGTTTTAAAGTTATTTTCAAGATCTTTTTTAATTTGTTTTAATCTTTCGTTTATGTCTCCCCAGATATGAGATCCGCAAAAATCATTATATAAAGGATTAGCCAATAATTCTGTTTTCTTTATAATTTCCTTTATGTCATTTAATACTTCTATATCATTAATCATTCTTTATAATATGTTATAAAATTAAAGTCTTTATAGAAATTATATCCATTAGCTAAATATGCATGACAACAGAAAGGCAAATTAAAATCTATTAATTTATATAATAAGTCAGGTTTTGAGTCCCAGCTAAACTTTGCACATTCCAAGAAGGATGGATGATTATTGAATATGAATTTTGTTGAAATGAACATGTCTTCATAAGGTTCGAAATTGAGGTCTAATAACTCAACATTAATACGTTCTAAATTATCAATCATCCATTGTATGTTTCTTAATGATACGCCGCCATTTCCATTATAGTTCATATATGCTGTATTAAGCATATTATATTCAGACATAAGTGGAGCTCCTATGTAATCATATCCTTTATCGCACCATTCTTCTAATTTATCTTTGAATATCCATCCATCTAACTGATATAAGAACATATATTTATAATCAGTATAATTCATATAGAAATCTTTATTAAGCATAAGATTACTATAGTTTTTCTTAGACGTAAAATGAATATCCCAGAATTTGTCATATCTATAAAAATCAAAATTATTTTCATAATATGATATATCAATGCTTTCAGGGTATATTGCTATTATATTATATTTTTTTCCGCATATGCTAAATAATTGATCTAATGAGTTAACTTCATGCCAATCTAGCATTTTCTTATATATTGGAACTATTATTACTACATCGTTGTTCATTTGTTTTCTTTTCTAATTTGTCCAAGTAATTCTATTTCTTTAGCATTTACATATGTAGGCATCTTCACAGATATAATGCATATATATGTCATTCCATTTAGATATCTATTAATCTTAATTTGATTGCCATCTGTAGAGTATTTAGGAATATCCAACTCAACAGTCTCATTATTTGCTAACTTATGAATAAGTTTTGTTCCAAGTATGCAATCATAATATGGAATTTCAATCTTTTCATATATTGTGTTTCCTTGTATAGCATATTTTGCATTATCATAAGTATATATTAATTCTATGATAAGATCACCATTAGAAACTCCCATAGATTTTGCTTCATATCCTTTTCCATTGAATTGTATTTGCTGTCCATTTCTTATATTAGACACAGTTACTCTTACGCTTGTGTTTTTCTTTACAAAGCCTGTGCCATTGCATTTCTTGCATATGCTATCAAATGATTCTCCTGTGCCATGACAATATTGACAAGGATGCGATTGCTGTATATATCCAAATACTGATTTTTGTGTTTCCGTGATCATTCCAGTGCCATGGCAATAATGACAAGATTTCTTTCCTTTTCCACCATCACCATTACAATCATGACATCTTACATTTATTGAGTATTCAACTTCTCTATCAATCTTTCCATTTAATATTTCTTCAATTGATACTGGTATCTGTATTCTTATTGATTGTCCTTTTTGAACTTGATTATAAGAACTACGTTTTCTAGCTCCGCCAAAGAAATCTCCGAATATGTCTCCCATGTGGCTAAAGATATCACTAAAGTCAAAATTTCCATTGAACATATTCTCATCATATGTTCCGTACATATCATATTGACGTTTCTTTTCAGGATCTGATAGAACTGTCCAAGCAGCAGAAATCTCTTTCATTTTTTCTTCTGCTTCTTTCTTTTCCTTTTCACTTTTTCCACCTTGCCTATCTGGGTGATATTTTAATGATAACTTTCTAAATGCCTTTTTAATTTCGTCATCAGATGCATTCTTACTAACACCTAATATTCTATATAAATCTTTATTCATAATTCAATACTTCTGATATTTTACTTAATGTATCTTTTGAAGTCTCATTAATCTTTTTATTCGCAATATCTGATGTGTTAATTCCTGATATTGCAGAATTTAATCTTTTTCTAAAATTGAATATTGATGAATCTAAAGGTTTGTCTTCATTTTCTTCAGGTGAGTTACTTAATTCTATAGAACGTAACAATAATTCAATTGCTGTAGATAAATCAGATGTCAATCCTTTTGATTTAGTCCATGGGCAATTTACTTTATCTCCCCATGGCCAATATTCTTTTGATCTAATATTATCACCAAATGCTTTGAATATGCATGATATAGCAGCCATTCCAAATCTATCAGACTTAATATTGTCATTCTCTATTATTTCACTTACTGTCATATTCTTAATTTATATATTTAAAAAAGGGATGGGATCATATGATCTCATCCCATTCATTTTTTATTTATTCAATTTTAATTGTCCTAATGTTTTCTTCTTCTTCTTTCTTAGTTTCTTCTTTCTTAGGAAGTGTAATAATAAGAACACCTTCATTGTTTTTAGCAGTGATTTGCTCTTCAATTACATTTTCTGGAAGATTCCAAGACTCATAATAAGATGATTTAGACCATTGTTTTACGTGATATTTGTGCTCATTTTCTTCTGCTTCTTCAGATTTAGAAGTCATAGAAACATAAATAACACCGTCTTTAACTTCAATCTTTGTGTCATCTTTTCCAAAACCAGGATTGGCAATTTCTATTTCATAAGCTTTATCAGTTTCCTTTACATTAACCTTTGGGGAATTGGTAAAGTTTGCTGGAACAAAATCACCGAAGAAAGTCTTAATAGGATTAAAACCAAAATCAAATAAATCTTTTGCACCAAAAAAATCTAAAGCGTTTGTCATAATAATTACCTCCAATTATTTGAATAAATTTATATTATAGGGACTCTTAATTAAGAATCCCATTGAGAATATTTTTTATGATTGAAATGGCTGTCCTGCTTGGAATGGATTGCCTCCAAATGGATTCTGTCCATTTTCGCCATTAAACATATTTCCAAACATATTAGGATCTACTTTAGGATTGCCATTTGCATCTTTAGGCATGTTTTCTTGATAAATCTTTGTTATAATAGGTTGGAATACTTTTTCAAGTTCATCTTTCTTACTAAATATCTTTTCATCATCATTAGAATCAATAGCTTCCTTAGCTTCCTTGATCAAATCTTCAAGTTGCTTACGTTCATCTGAACTAAACTTATCTTTAAGATTCTCATCATTCAATGATTTCTCAACTTGATAAATATATCCTTCAGCTGCATTTTTCTTATCCATTTCTGCTTTCTTCTTAGCATCTTCTTCCTTATGCTCTTCAGCTTCCTTCTTAATTCTATCAATCTCTTCTTGAGTCAAGGAATTAGAATTATCAATTGTGATATGCTGTTCCTTATTTGTGCCTTTGTCAAGAGCAGTTACTGTAAGAGTACCATTAGCATCAATATCAAATGTTACTTCAATCTGAGGCACGCCACGAGGAGCTGGAGCAATTCCATCAAGTTGGAAAGTACCAATAACCTTATTATCTCGACTCATTGGACGTTCACCTTGAAGAACAACGATTGATACGCCAGGCTGATTGTCTACAGCTGTTGTGAATATCTGTGATTTCTTTGCAGGAATTGTTGTGTTAGCTTCAATTAGCTTACCCATCATATTTCCATTGACTTCAATACCTAATGTAATTGGAGTTACATCAAGAAGTAAGATATCGTTATCATCAGGATTCTCAATTGACTTAGCTTGCTTAGCTGCACCAAGTGCTACAGCTTCATCGAAGTTTGCAGTCTTATTCAATTTATCACCAAATGTATTCTTAAGAACTTCTTGTACAGAAGGAATACGACAAGATCCACCTACCAAAAGTATATCGTTAATATCTGAAGCATTCTTTCCAGCTTTCTCAAGCGCACGTTTTGCAATCTCAATAACCTTAGCATTTAAATCAGATACCATTGATTCAAACTTAGCACGTGTAAGAGTTGTAATAAGCATTTGAGGAGCTCCATCTAATACTGTAATATATGGAAGATTAATCTCAGTCTGTGTTGATGCTGAAAGCTCACATTTTGCTTTCTCCGCAGCTTCAACCAAACGAGCATATGCCATTTGATCCTTACGAAGATCAATAGTTGGATGATCTTTCATAAATTCTTCTGCAAGCCAATCAACAATCTTATTATCATAGTTTTGTCCACCAAGGAACACATCTCCATCAGAAGCAAGAACTTCAATCATACCGTCTGAGCATTCACAAATTGAGAAGTCCAATGTGCCGCATCCATAATCAGCTACCATAACAATACGGTCACCCTTAGATGTATCAATATCAGATGAAAGAATAGCAGCTGTAGGCTCATTGATAATACGAAGTACTTCAAGACCAGCTAATTCACCAGCTAGTTTAGTAGCTTTACGTTGAACATCATTGAACCATGCAGGAACTGTGATAACTACTTTATTAACTTCTTCTCCATAATAATCTGATGCTATCTTTGCCATTTCAGCAAGAATATAAGAAGAGATTTCTTCAGGAGAATATTCTTTATTATCAATTTTGATATATGGCTTTCCATTTTTATTCACTACGTCATAAGTAACCATAGAAAGCATCTTCTGAACATCTGTATCATTCCAATCAGAACCCATGAAACGTTTTACGAATGATACAGTATTTTTTGGATTCATTACCATACCACGTTTAGCAGAATCACCTACTTTACGTTCATCACCTTTAATAAAAACTACAGAAGGGGTGGTGCGATGACCTTCTGAATTTGCAATAACTTGAGGCTTACC
>Ga0247610_10004661_pt1 | contig 14620 bp, 35 predicted proteins | sample 174DNAGHGhighgp2_FD_193483 | JGI IMG/M metagenome (GOLD analysis project Ga0247610, IMG submission 193483) | Sheep rumen microbial communities from Palmerston North, Manawatu-Wanganui, New Zealand - 1742 DNA GHGhigh gp2 | ecosystem: Host-associated > Mammals > Digestive system > Stomach > Rumen... | reverse complement strand
AGTGATCTTGGAAGTAGTAGCCATAGTATGCACCCCAATGTAAGATTTTTGTTCCTGCCAGATTCTTAAGCCTTTTAGCAGGGGCAAGGCTTGGTGAAGATCTCTCTCTCACCTTGTGTGCTTATTATAACACAGGCTTTTTAATTTGTCAAGAAGATTTTTCAAATTTCTTTAAAAAACTTTTCGGCTACGTGGAGCGCTTACACATCAATTGAGGTGAGTCAGTTTTCACCACCGCCTCTTGACTATTTAATTATACCACATTCCGTGGGGCTTGTCAAGGGGAAAGTTTTAAAAACTTTTTTGGCGAGAGGGTCTTATTTGATTGCCCTTTGGGTTCCATCTCCCCTTGACAATTATTATTATACCAGAAAATCCTGAAATTTCAAGATGGGAAATTGCACAAAGATCAATCCCACAAATGAAACTCTTTTGTGCATTTTGCTGGGCCGCCCGGGCGGGTTAGTCATGGTTAACTGGGGGATTAAAAAAGAGCTACTCCATAGAGTAGCCCGCCATGGGTCAGGCGATGTGGTACACCGCCTTGCCCTTAACCTTCTCGGCCACGACACGCTCACCGAGAATCTTCATCAGGCCAGAGACCTTCTGAGGGGTAGCCCCTTCCAGTTCGGCGTCAAGGGCGCAGACTTCCTTGGTGCCATAGGTCTCACCCGCAACCATCTGAGCGAACACACGCTCGGCCAGCTCATGGTTGGCCTTCTGAGCCTTGGTCAGACCGCCGTTACCCTTGCGGGCGTTGCGCTTCGCCAGAGACTCTTTCAGTTCACCGAGACGCTCGATGATCTCGGGGGTCAGCTCACCGTTAATAGCGGACTCAACAGCGTTAACATAGGACATTTTCTTCATGGTATCAACCCTTTCTGACGTTGGCCGTCACCCTTAATTTCTGTATTTATTATACCACAGGCTTTGTGGTTTGTCAAGAGGAAATTTCTTTTTTTTGAAATTTTTCGGTTCGCTTGTGTTGCCGTTGCTCGAGTCGGTTTCCGCAGCCCCTATCCTCTTGACAATTGTATAATAGCACAACTTTCGGGATTTGACAAGATGGAATATTGCACAAAGAATTGCCCGAAAAAATTATCGAAATTGTGCGTCCTGCCGAAAACCGGGCGCCTGGCCAAGTGCGCTGGCCGGCGCGCGGCCGCGTTATAGGGTCTGCGGGTTGTGGGCCAGAAATTGCGTTATAAAAAAATCAGGGGGAAATTATTCCCCCTGCATCAGGTAGAGCAGATTTTCCATCTCTTCATCAGAGAGGGTTACGCCCTTCCCCATCCGACTGTGGTCAGCATTCCACTTGCGGATGTCGTACTTCGGAGCGCCGCCGTTCCACGCGATGCGGTTGAGTTCCAGAGTCCAAGAGCCAGTATGAGACAGCACACCGATTTCTTCCACGATTTCGTAAGAGATTTCTTTCGTCATAGTATCAAACCCTTTCTTTAATTTCTGTATTTATTATATCATACTCTCGCGCGATTGTCAAGAGTTTTTTTCAAGGCTGGTAGCCCTGAATCCGTACATTGTGGATGATGATTCCACCCACTTCACGGGCAACCTGCTCGGCCTTGTAGCCGTTGGTGAAAGCACCCCAGTACCACAGGTCATTGTCAATCTGACGCGCAACCACAAATTCATAATGGTAAGCAGACTCGGGAGCATTAATAAGATTCAGATTCAGCATTTTTGTATCCCCTTTCTTTTTGTGATTATATAATACCACAGGTCAGAAAAAATGTCAATAGGGTAATTGTAAACAAATTGTGAACGCGCGCCCGGGCGGGTTAGTGTTCTCTAACTATGGGTCAAAAAAACTCTCCCCATAGGGGAGAGGTGTACAGGTTAGGCGATCTTGTAAACCGCCTTGCCTTTGACCTTCGCGGTCACGATGCGCTCACCGAGGAGCTTCATGAGAGGGCTAAGCTTCTGAGGCGTAGCACCTTCCAGCTCAGGCAGGAGAGCCGCGATTTCGGCATTGCCGTACTCGACCTCAGGCTCCATAGCCGCGAACACACGCTCGGCCAGTTCCGCACGAGCAATCTGGGCCTTCGTCGGGCCTTCGGCCTTGCGGCTACCACGCTTCACCAGAGAAACCCGCAGAGCTTCCAGACGCTCAGCGATCTCGCCTTCAACAGCGGCACCATTCAGAACAGCTTCGATAGCGCTCACATAACTCATTTTCTTCATAGTATGCACCTCATTCGTTTTATTGTTCCTACCAGATTCTTAAGCCTTTTAGTAGGGGCAAGGCTTGAGGAGATTTCTTATCTCTCTCACTTTCTGTACCTATTATAGCACAGGCTTTTGGATTTGTCAAGAACTTTTTTTATTTTTTATTTCTTGACTCTGTAAGAAGCACATGGAAGCAAAGCCTTGCATTTTTGCGCATTGGGATTAGGGCGGCTTTTTATATTTCCCTTTTCCTTTATCTTACAGCCTTATTATACCACACTTTGTGGGGTTTGTCAAGAGGGTTTTTCAACTTTTTCTCGAGAACTTTGTTTACTCAACACACGGCGTTTGCTCCTGCTCACCACTTCCGTTCCCTCTTGACAATTATTATTATACCAGAAAATCTTGAAAAAGCAAGATGGAATGTTGCACAAAAAAAGAATTACTTTTTGAATTTTCATTGTGCATTTTGCCGGCCGCCCGGGCGAAGTTAGCGAGGTTTAATCCTCGCTAAACTCCCAAATGATTTCGCCGTTGTCGAGGTCTTTCAGCTCACCCGCGAAACAGGTGTCAACATCTGCATAGGTCTGCCAGTATTCGGCGGCATCGTCGAACGTGTCAAACTGCGCAACCTGTGTGTCGTGAACAGAATCACTGAAAATTACCTGAAATTTTGCCATTTTATTACCCCCTAATGAATTTTTCAACTGCGAGAACAGGAAACCAGAACCAAACTTGAGGAATCGCAAAGAAAGCATAGAATTTTAAGCAAGTCCCAAAGCCACAACCACAAGCACGAGCGATCTTTTTTGCCATTTTTTTATTCCCCCAAAATATTTTTTTCATAAAATTCTGCGGACGCATCCACAAGTTTAGCAACATCTTCAAAGGTATAGCCAAGAGTGTGACTGTAAAATTCTTCATTGGCAAGCTCATCATCTTCCATTTCAGAAAGCCACACCTTTACCATGTCAAAAGCATCTTTTAACTCCATCATTCTTCTACCTCGTAGCAATACGCTTCAACTTCATCATCTTGTGAGAACATTTCCCAAGCAATGTCCCACGCTTCTTCTTCATTGTCAGCCGTGATCTCTTCGTCAAGATATTTAGAAATTGTTATTTTGAACTTCATTGTTTTACCTCTCTCTCTTGATTACAATGGGATTATAACACAAAAAGAATTACTTGTCAATACTTCAATTATGAATTTTTTGTGAACGCCGCCCGGGCAGTTAGGTAAGCTTAATCAAGCTTACCATTCCACGCATCTACAAACATTTCTTCATAAACTTCCCACTTCTGGAAAAGTTTCTCGTTGTTTTTGTAGGCGGTCATGTCGCGATCATCATACGGCTCCTGATAAGCCTTTGCGAGTTCCGCCATTTTAATAATTAAATATCTCACAGTAGGATTTTTCAGACTAATCATCATTACAGAATTACCCCCTCAGTGAAGTTTTCCAGCTCTTCAACGCTTTGAAGTTTAACTATGTTAGTGCTGTCTTTGCTCCGCCAGTAATCACAGGCCAGCCGACCAGCTCTCACTTTGCAATTAGCGAGAACTTTGTGGGTGGTATAAAATCTTTCCCATCCATCATCCACGTAAACGGTGACCTCAAAAATTTTCATCATCTTACATCACGACCCTTCTTAAAATTTTTGCGATTGTAAGAGCCTTTACCTTTTTTCGCAGGCACACGTCCCGCACGTTTACGGAAAGCAAGAAACTGTTGAAGCGTTTCCGCATCCATTTTATTCATTTTTTTATCCATGATTTTTTTTCTCCTTTTCTCTTGGTGATTGTATTATAGCATAACTCCAATCACTTGTCAAGAGTATTTTTCAAAGAATATTTTCTTTCATTATCGAACATGGTGTCTCTCACATTCAGTAGATGATAGTAAATAGGGCTGTTAGGGAAAGCTTTCAGCGTGAATTCAAACCACTGTTTCAGTTCGCTTTCAGTATAAGTTCTTTCCATTGTTTTTATCCCCTTTCCTTTTGTGATTGTATAATACCACAGGATTTATTAAATGTCAATAGGTTTTTGCTAATTATTTTTTTAACAGGCCGCCCGGGCGAATGGTTAACACATGCTAACCAATTCAACCTTAAGCTTTTGTCAGCTCTTTGTATTTCTTTGCTACAAAAGAATAGGAGAGTATTTTTACCTTTTCTCCCTCTTTCTTTAATTTTACATTGTAAAAAATAAATTCATACAATGTAGAATGGTAAATAAACGTTGTGTTTACATTAGGTCTGTAAACACCTACCCACAGAGGGCAAAACGGCAGAAGAACAAGAAAGATTGTAAACAGAATGTAAGTCATTTATTAAACCTCCTTCGCCAGCGCCATCTTCGCATTACGCCGAGCCGCACGCTTGATCTTCTTCTGAAGCTTGCGCTCATCCCCACGCCGATAGCAGACATAACCAAAATCCCAGCAAGTCCACTGTTTGATAGTCGCTTTCTTCATCCAGTCTTTCGTCATTGTTTTATCTCCTTTTCTCTTGGTAATTGTATAATAGCACAAGATTACTAAAATGTCAATAGGGCAAATGTAAATAAATTATGAACGCCCGGGCGGGTTAGACATGACTAACCAACAGCAAAAAAAAAGAGAGAGCGTTAGCTCTCTCTAATGTAGGGCCTATTACTCCGCGAGGGTGTAATAGTTCTTGCGCTTGTCAACAGTCTTGACAACCGCGCCAGACTCGACGAGCTGGGTCAGCAGAGCCGACACACGATTGATCGACATGCCAGACGCAACCACAGAGGGAACGCCCTTCAGCACATCGCCAGCGGCGTAGGTAACACCGCTATCCATCCAGGCGAGAATGTCAGCCTTGTAGCCTTCATTCTCAATCTGCTTGGCGGTGGGCTTGCGTTCGGTGGAATTCTTCTTCACCGTTTGAGCAATACGCCCGTCGATGAACTCGGCAAGCTCGGTCTCACCCTGAGCCAGCAGAACAGCCTTAACAGCCTCGAACTGAGAACGAACAGTAACTTTAGTATTAGTCATGGTATCAACCCTTTCTAGCGTTGGCCGCCACCCTTAATTTTTTTTTGTCCCTTTCCCTTGGGACAATTGTATAATACCACAGACTTTTCAATTTGACAAGATGGGATTTTACACAAAATGAAGAAGTCAAAATGGAAACCTTTTGTGCATTTTACTGGGGCGCCCGGGCGAATTAGCGCCAACTAATGTCGGCGCTAACCCACAAAAGAGAAAGGAGGAATAGAAGTAATCAGAAAGGTAAATTGCCTGTCCTGCTGTCCCCGTTCCAAGGCTACTGGGATACGTTTTTTAGACGTCTGGTTCACATTTGTATACCGCGTAACAGGACTCCGCGCGGTAGGGGTCATCGAGTAGGTCGCGGGACTCCGCTGTTAGTAGGTCTTACAGACTCACGTGGGTCACACTCTTCGCTCTGCCGTACCTACCCTCGCCCTTTGTGTCCTTATTATAGCATAGGCTTTGGGATTTGTCAAGGGGTTTTTCACACTTTTTTTAAAAGTTCGTGGTCGTGAGCGTCCTCACAGGGATTTGAACCCAGTCCCTCATTGGCTTGCCGAGGTTAACCTTTCTCTCCCCTTGACTGATGCTATAATAGCACGGATTCGGGAAAATGTCAACAGGAAATTTTGTACAAACAATTACCCGAAAAAATTGCGTTTTTTGTGCGAATCGACAACGCCGACCGCATGCCCAGGTTGCGCTGGCACGCGGGCGGCCGCATAAATATCCATGCTGGGTGTATAAAAATTCGCACCTTATAAAAAAAATTGAGTTGAGAAAATCTCAACTCAAATCTCGGGGCAATAGTTAGGATTGTCAAACGGAATTTCATCGTCCGCGGGATCGGGGCGGCACTCAGCGCAAATCTCTCCCGTGTAGGAGTCGCAAACAGTGATCAAAGAAATGGACCGAGAACGAATTGGGGTTCCATCGTCAAAAATCATTTCACAATAGTCAATGGCGTCCTGTAAGGAACAAGACTTCATTTCATGTGAAAAATTGCCGTGGACGGTGGTGATGATGAGTTCAAAAGAAGCGCCGTAAGTGAGGTTAGTAATCATTTCAAAAATTCCTTTCTGTTTTTTGTGATTTGATTATAGCACATTAATTCAAATTTGTCAAGCCCTTATTAGGGTTTTATTATTTTGATTTCAAATCCCGAATACACGCCCGAACCTACTTCCCGCAAGTATGAAATGAAATTGCGTGCTTCCACAAGAGTCTTGAAGAAGCGGATTTTCTTCTGTTTATTAGCATCTTGATACGAAACGACAAATCTCATAGGACATTTTTCCTTTCCTTTTGGTAATTGTATAATAACACATGATTGAAAGAATGTCAAGAAAAATTTTTAGTTAGTCACAGTTAATTTGCCCGGGCGCCCGCTTTAACACAGTAAAGTGTTAAAGCTGGTAGGTGCGGACGTATTGAACGCCTGCTGAAAGTGTGTTAATTTCATGACAGGACAGCACATCATCATCAAAGAAGTTAGGCTCATCAAACAGAAGTTGTAGGGCTTCTTTCTTTGAATTAGCATTGATGATTGAAAAGGATTCAGTATTGTCAGTGCAGGTTCTCACCAAAAAAGTTAGCATGATCTAACAGCCTCCATTCTTTTTTAAAAAGATGGGGGATTTACTCCCCCTTCTTTTCACGGTGCTTCACCAACTTAATGTTGTAGGTCGCACCCTCAAACCAGAACTCAAGTTCTGTTTCAGACTTGACGGAAAGAACCTTCCCGCCCGCCCCTTCCATGGGAATACGGAAGAAGTTGAGCAACCGCTTTTTGGTTTCGTCAACCTTGCGCTCACGCTTGCGCGGCGTGGTTTCCTTTTTGCGGTCGCCTTGCGTCATCTTCTTGACCACCTTTTTCTGTTCAGCAGTCAGATCGACAGACACATCGTCTTCATCGTCTTGAAGAAGCTGGATGGCTTCTTCACGGGTCAGACCGAGATTCTTCATCATCTTATTGATTTCAGTTTCGGGGAACTTGCTCATTAAATCAACTCCTTTATCTCTTTCGTGAGTATATAATAGCACATGGAATCTGTTTTGACAAGATGGCAATTTCAACAAAAATGCGGGGTCAGAATGAATCTTTTTTGTGCAGAATGCCGAGCCGCCCGGGCGGCAGTTAGTCTTGTCTAATTTCTTTCTCTTGGATAAAAATTCGGCTTTGGTGATTATTCATTCACCAGAGCCGAGAGAGTGTCGAGGATGTTGTCAGCATCACACGCAACGCCGAGCCAGTTGTCACGATTCGGTTTTTCATCATCGAAAAGCAATCCCGAGGGGTATTCAACAACCGTTGCTTTCGGCGTGCCGTAATCGACAATCTTGATTTCATCGAACGCAACAGCGGACAGATGCTTGCGAAGCCAATTCAGTTTCGTTTCAGTAACGCGCTTGTTGTATTCAGCAGTTCCAGACTTAGACAGCCACGACACAACACCCACGTGATAGCCCTTGCGCTGAAGGTCATTCAGCAGGTGTCCGAGCTTGCGCATGTCCACAAGGGACTTGGCTTCCCGATAGGGGCGAGTCTGTCCAGCAATCAGACAATCAAGCCAACCGTTCACGCCATACAGATCAGCGATAGTTCCATCCATGTCAAAGTAAATAGCCTTAACCATTTTTTTAATCCCCTTTCCTTTTGTGTCTATATAATAGCACAAACTTTTTATTTTGTCAATTTGTCATATTGCACAAATTTTTGGGCCTCCCGGGCATTTGGCTCACTTCTCAGCCGATATGAGAAGCGAGCCATGCGAGCATTGCCTTGCTCTCGCTCTTGCAGCGGATCTTCATCTGTCCGCCGTTCTTGCTGGACTCTCTTTCAGTCTTGCAGAAGGCATATACGAAAGATTTGAACTCGTCAAGGTTCATTTCGTAGGTTGTGCCGTCCTTGCAGACATATGCCCAGGTGTTGGAGTGGACGCGCTCCGCATACAGGTTCCAGATTCCGTCAAAGGTATCGCGACCTTCGCACAGCTTGCCCGACATAAGGGTGAACTTTTCAGCCTTGACGCTGATATGCTTATCGCCCGCGTTTACGTCGCTGTCGCGGTCATATGACACGCTGTCGTGCTTTACGCGCTCGATTCCGTAATATGCGCACACGCCCCATTCGCGCGCGTCGCCCGCGTTCTTGCTGGTGCCGAAGCCGATCTTGTAGTTAGTCATGGTGTGTATCTCCTTTGTTCTCTTGATGGTGCTATAATAGCACAGCCCGGCCCATTTGTCAACACTTTTTTATTATTTTCCACTGTTAATTAATGTCTTTCTTTTGGAACTTTTTGTCATCAATTTGTAATAATTTAATTTTTCACAATCTGTAACCATTTGTCACAATTTGTAACCGTTTTGTAATAATTTAAAATTTCACAATGTGTTACCGATTTGTAACTATTTGTTACCATTTTGTAACTTTTCGGGAAATGACAAAAAGTTACAATTTGGTTACAAATCGGTTACAAATTTTCAGAAGAGTTAGACGCGCCAAACGCCGGCCGCTTTCCCAGGCTGCGCCCAGGGTCGGCCGGCCGCCGTATAAAAATTCATGGGTTATGAATAAAAATTCGCGTTATAGAATATTCATTTTGATCACAAAAAATGCATAAAAAAATCAAACCCCAGCAGGCCGATTCTTAGTCAACGGCACCCGCTGGGATTCTATCTTGCGCATACCCCTCCACGCAAGCACGGCCGTGTATTTGTATAGCGCCCACCTTGGGGGTGGCCCATGGCATCAGAGAGGATTGCGCGCTCTCTGTTTTCGCCTAGGCGCTGTGTGAGTTCTGTCGGGACTGGCGAGCCTTGTGGGCAGATACTTTCAGGTGTTCCCCTACCAGTCTCTGTGACTTCCCTCACTGTGATTACATTATAGCACAGAACCTGTCCGAAAATCTTCCCTCGGTTCACCCGAGAAACCACATGGGCTTCTCGGCGGTGTTCCGTTCACCTGCGGCGGTGAAGAAGTGGTACGCGGTGTAATTATCATGCCGTAGGATGGTCATGAGACCGAGGCGGGAGACCTCGTATCCCCGCCGCATCATAGCGGCTTCGAAGCGTTCGCGATAGGTCATAGTGTGTATCCCCTTTCCTTATTGTGATTACATTATAGCACAGAACCTGTCCAAAAATCTTCCCTCGGTTAGAGGTTTTCCTCTAACCATTTCAAGAGGGCTTTGCTTTCAGAACGGCAACGGATTTTCACGCCGCCGCCGTTTTTAGCGGACTCACGATCAAGGCCGCAGAACTTATAAACAAAGGTCTTGAATTCGTCTTTGTTCATCTCAAAGACGTTGAAATCTTCGGTAACATAGGCGTAGACGTTAGCGTTATCAATGGCTTCGAAGTGATTCCAAATCGCATCAAAGTCCGTGAGACCTGCGCAGAGGGAAGCAGAGAGAAGAGAGAAGCGGGCAGACTTCACAGAAATGCGCTTGTCGCCTGCGACAACATCAGCGTTATTTGCACAAGAATCAGAATCATGCTTTGTGCGCATCACGTTGTAATGGGCGGCAACAGCCCATTCTTTGGTGTCGGCCTTGGATTTGGCGATTGTGGCGGGTGCGGCGAAGTAAGTGGTCATGGTGTGTATCTCCTTTGTTCTCTTGATGGTGCTATAATAGCACCTGCCAAGCGATTTGTCAAGGCCCGGGCCGCAATCTTAAGAATTAATATTTATGCATTATTTATGAGTATTTATGCTTTTCAGGATTTGTCACAATTCGTCACATTTTGTTGCTTTTGGTTGAAAATTTTGTAACCGTTCTGTCACCGCGAAAACCGACGCGCTGCCTAGTTGCGCTGGGCAGCGCGCGGCCGCCTTATAGTTATTCATGGGTTGTGAGTATTTATGCGCGTTATAGATTATTCATTTTAATTTAAAAAAATGCATAAAAAAAACGACATCTGATTAGATGCCGTAAAAGGTATAGCCAAGAGGATTAGAAGATTTTCACATCCTCGGCCTTGGCGTACCGCGTGGAGAGGAACAGCCCCGCGGTGCAGTAGACCTCGTGACGAGGTTCCTTGTCACCCTCGACCACAGTGCGGTAAATGGCAGCATTGAGTTCGGTGGCCTTGGCCTTGGCCTGCTTCCAAGCATCGCCCCAAGCGGTCTCACCGCAGAACTCATAGCCAGCAACTTCATAAAAGAACTTCTTCATTGTTTTTATCTCCTTTTCTTTTGTTGTCTGTATTATAGCACAGGCTTCCCGGTTTGTCAACACTTTTTTTCACAGTGGCGAACTTTTTTTTAGTTCGCCATTTCTTTCAGCTGGTTCTCAAGTTCCCGCTTTTCAGCGGTCAGCTTGCGGTAAAGATTCCAGTTCATGAAATCAGCCATCTGCTCATAGAAGATCTGATTTTCCAGCTTTTCGATTCTCTCTTTGATTTCGTTGGTAGTCATTTTTTATTATCTCCTTTTCTTTTTCTGATTGTATTATAGCACAACCGGTTTTATTTGTCAACAACTTTTTTTAAAAAAGAGGAACTTTTTTAAAGTTCCTCTTTTTCCCAGTTAAGACGATAACCGCCAAACTTGAAAGTTCCCGCCTTTTTGAAATATTTCAAATAGATGTATTCAAAAGGATTATGAACAAAGCGGACGGCATAGGGCTTGTCTTCACGATCATCCACCAGCAGCCGCAGCTTGTCAGGAGCATAACCAGATTTCAAAGCGCCTTTTGGATTACGAATTGCGCGAGGACTGTAAAAGTAGTAATACACAGGGAAGCCAAAAGCATCAAAGCATTGAAGTTCATAGAATCCAGACATTTTGTTTATCTCCTTTTCTTTTTCTGATTGTATAATACCACATCTTTTTGAATTTGTCAACAACTTTTTTTGATTGCCCGGGCGAAAAGTCGCCGCTTGTTAGGCGGCAACTTTCGTCTTCCATACTGGGCTGTTGTTGTTATACTGTACCATCCAGAAAACTTCTTTCGGAAGTTTGTTGTTTCCTGTTGCTCTGCTATACACATCAATTGCTTGTTTCACGCTTGCGATCCATGCCGTCACGATTACGCCATAGGGGTCAATTACTACAATCACGCCTGTGTCAGTGAGAGTTCTTGTGCAGTCGCCGCGTTCCTTTTTATCTTCTGCCTCTGCTATTGGAGTTCCGAACCCGATTGTCTTTTCGATGAATGCGAAGCGGTTCTTTCTGTCATTGTCAACGTGGTCACTGATGATTGATAAGTCAATGCGTTTCATTGTCTTAACTCCTTTCTCTTTCTGATTGTATAATAGCATAGCCGGTCTCATTTGTCAACACTTTTTTAAAAAAATACAAGGTTTTTTAGACCTTGTATTTTTCGACCACGGCGACACCGTCGAAGGTCTCAACCGCTTTCTCGGCCATTTCTTCAGTAGAGAAGAACTGCTCGAAGTAGGTAGAGCCGGAGAAGAAGCACACTTTGTAGATCATCATTTTAGTTTCCTTTCTGGTTTGTGAGGTTTCCTTCCTCTTTCTGATTGTATAATACCACAGCCCGGGCAGAATGTCAACACCTTTTTTCACATTTTTTAAAAACAAGAAGAGGATTATTCATCCTCTCCCATGTCTTCACGAACGGTCATCCATACAGAGCCGAACAGGTAATAGACGCCGCATTCGTCTTCTTCACACACATCCGCGGAAGCAAGGAGAGAATCAAGCTCGGCAGACTGTGCGAATTGGGTCACATGATAATCACCATCATGATCGACATAGAAGGACAGGACCATGGCATCTTCAAGAGCAGTAAGCAGTTCAAACATTTTCTTTTCCTTTCTGGTTTATGAGGTTTCCTTCCTCTTTCTGATTGTATTATAGCATCCGGGAAGCCAAATGTCAACACTTTTTTTCACAAAATCGCAAAGAAATTTTCCAGACCCACCGCCGCCGTAAAAACCGACGCGCTGCCCTGGTGCGCCTGGGCGCGCGCGGCCGCCGTATAAGTATGCGCAGGTTGTGAATAAAAATGCGCGTTATGTAAAAATGGATAAAAAAAAGAGGCTCTCGGTCTGGCCCTTCCGTGGCTGTTGCCTCGGCGCTCATTTTGAGATCCCCTTCCCTTGTGCTAAGCCTTTTGGTGGTGCTTGCTCGAAACTGCTTACCACTTTGAAGCGAGTTGGCTTTGACTCTTTCTTCCTGTGATTGTATTATAGCACAGAGTGTTTAGAATGTCAACACTTTTTTTAATCAATGAGGAACTTTTTTTAAAGTTCCTCATTATACCCGAGTTCAAAGGGATTCTGCTTGAATCCTTCAACTTCCCACCATTCGATGGGCTTTTCGCTGATTTCAACAACGACCTCTTTCAGGTTCCAAGCCCAACCGCGCATTGCGGCACGTGCCATCAATCTTGCAGCTTCGGCTTTATTTTCACCAACATAGATTTCTTTACCGCGATTGTTTCTGATGATGTAACCCGTGATCTTTTTCATTGTTCTTATCTCCTTTTCTTTTCTCTTTCTGATTGTATTATAACACCGGCTTTGCGATTTGTCAACACTTTTTTTGATTTGTGAGGATTTTTTTAATCCTCACAATACCACACTTCGTTTCCCTCTTCATCCTCAATCCACCATTCATCGTATTCATTGAACACTTCATAGCAGAACTTTTTCCCATCTTCCAAATTCTGGAATCTTTCATCCATCTCTTCTCTTTCGATTCCCCAGTAATTCTCTACATTGTAGCAAACTTTAAACATTTTCTTGATCTCCTTTTTTTTATTTCCTCTTTCTGATTGTATAATAGCACAGCCCGGGCAAAATGTCAACACTTTTTTTCACATTTCCCAAAAAAATTTTGAAGTCCTCACAGGGCTTTGAGGACTTCAAGAATGTTGTTCACATCATAGGCTTTACCCGTCCAGCCGTCACGGTTTGGCTTTTCATCGTCAAACAGGATGTCGTTTTCAGACTTTGCGAACTGGGCCTTGTTAGTTCCATACTTCACAATGTTGACTTCATCGAACTTTACAGAACCGAGGTGCTTTCTCAGCCAAGCCTTTTTGGTTTCGGTCACGGCCTTGTTGTAGTTCTCAGAACCGCACTTGCTCAGCCAAGAGATAACCACGATTTCATGGCCTGCGCGCTGGAGTTTGTTAAGCCGTCTTGCGAGAACGTTCATGTTCACCAGAGTTTCGGCTTCACGGTACGGCCGCACATCCTCGTTAATCAGGTTTTCAAGCCATCCTTCAACACCATAGAGATTAGCGATTGTTCCATCCATGTCGAAGCAGATCCTCATTGTTTTTATCTCCTTTCCTTTTCTGATTGTATAATACCACAGGCCGGCCAGAATGTCAACACTTTTTTTAAAAAAAGAGGACTTTTTTTAGTCCTCTTTATCCCCAAATCTTAATGTAAAGTTTTTCTTTCAAAGTCTTTTCTTTTCTGCGGAAACCAGTAAAATCTTCATTTGCTTCAATCATTCCCGCCCTTGCCATCTCTGCGGCGACAGCATCAATTTCCTCGGGAGTGAATTGAGAAAACCAAGAATCTTTGTATGCCCACCAGCGCCAAGAATGCCAGCCAAGATCACTGTTTTTCAAAAGATTGTAGATTCTCATAACCATTTCATTGTTTTCCATTTTTTATTTCTCCTTTTCTTTTCCCTTTCTGATTGTATAATAGCACAGCCCGGGCAGAATGTCAACACTTTTTTTCACAAAAAACAGAAAAAATTTTGCGGTTACTCAATGTAACCGCAATACTTCACCGAAACAATTTCATCATCGTGAATTGTACGCGTTCCATGATCAGCCATGACCGCCGCGACAATGTCACCAACAAACCAGTCTTCAATGCCTTCAAAGGCCCACAGGTTGCCGTTGAAGTCTTCAAAAACCACAGAATCAGTTTCTGTTTCAAGTTCAACGACAACCCCCGTCATGGGGTACAGATCGCAATGCTTTTCAAAAAACAGACCGCCGCACAGGATGACAGAGAAGCAGAGGACAAACAAGGCCGCAACAATTTTCTTCATGATTAAAACTCCTTTTCTTTTGGTAATTGTATTATAGCACGTTTACTTGTGCTTGTCAACAACTTTTTTCACCTGCTGGTAAAAATCATAGCACCACGCACCAGCCACAGCCACGACACCGACAACAACGCAAATCAGACCAAACGCAAACATTTTTAATTCTCCTTTTTCTCTTGGACTGATTGTATAATACCACAATCGCAGCATTATGTCAACAAAAACTTTTTTTGTGATTTTTTGAAAAAAAGTGTTGACATTTAAAAACCGGTGTGGTATTATACAATCAGAAAGAGAAAGAAAAAAAAAAAGGAGCTACTACAATGTCTAATTACGAAATCTTTGAAGAAATCTTTGAGAATGCTTGCGAGATGCTTGATTCCTCTTGGTGGGTTGTGTTCGATGGTGAATACTTCGATGAGGTAG
>Ga0247610_10004660_pt1 | contig 14622 bp, 8 predicted proteins | sample 174DNAGHGhighgp2_FD_193483 | JGI IMG/M metagenome (GOLD analysis project Ga0247610, IMG submission 193483) | Sheep rumen microbial communities from Palmerston North, Manawatu-Wanganui, New Zealand - 1742 DNA GHGhigh gp2 | ecosystem: Host-associated > Mammals > Digestive system > Stomach > Rumen ... | reverse complement strand
ATCCGCCGGCCCCAGTATCTCGACATCGGGTGCGTACATCTTTGCAAACTTAATAACCGCCCCGCTCGGCATAGTCATCTGAGCAGTATAGAATAGCTTCCCCTCTTCTTTTTCAATTGCTTTTAATATAAGACTTTTAGGACCAAAATAATCGATCACTGCCTGACCAAGCTCATCCGGGAATTTAAATGACACATGATACTGATCATCCGTCATCAATTTGAATCTTTTCCGCGCAAAGTAATACTTATCCAGACCGCTCATGGATATATCGTAGTAATCGTAACGCGGTCTATCCGTCTGCTCAACATCACGCATCAGCTCAATGCGAAGGACAGTATACTGATCTCCTTCGGACTCAGTCCTCTCAAAACCTGCAAGGTAGTACACACCGTCTTCTTTGAACACGCGGCCCGGCGAAAGACATCTTGTCTTACCTCTCTGCCACACCACCACATTTCCGTTTCCAAGTGAAGTGTATCTAAACGTGATGTTCTTATGTTCGACTATTGCTTTGCGTATCCGCCTTATGTTGTCATACATAATATCGGCAGCAACGATGTCAGGTTTTTCTTTGGCAGCACCCTTCTCGTTCAAAGAGAAATCAACAGTCGACGAGAGTCCGGTAAGCTTGCCGACTAATTCTTTATACTTTTTGTCGGGCAGATACTTCTCGCTGAGAAGTGCATCGTACAATATCTCGATGTCTTCATCCGACACTTCTCCCACGAGATAGCACCCGGTATTGATATCGGAATCAAGCACGGTGCCGTCGCTGTATGTGACCACGCGCCTGAAGGAATCTGCAAATCTGATGTCATAACCAAAATCGATTAAAGCGCGCAGATCGGTCCTTATCGTTTTATCGCTAACGTCGAGCCCGTAGTCTTCTTCGAGATAGTACTTTATCTCTTTGAACAATAACCAATGCTCTTTATCCGAATACTCTTTAAGCACTTCCAGCAACGCCAATACTGAATACTTTTTTGTAGCCATTTTCTCTTCTCCTTCCCTCTTTTATACAAGAATAATATATTCGCGAGGATAGGTCAAAATTTACCCATACAAGTTTCATTTAAACCTTTACAACGGCATTTCGAATTTGCTATGTTTGTGTCAATCATAACGAAATCACAGGAGGAAAAAGGGAATGAGATACTACGAATTTGAGATGAAGATGAAGGCCGAAGAAATCAAGTCCGAGACAGTCAGACTGAAGGATTTCTCATACGAGAGCAATGTGGAAGCATTGGTCAATTATCTGTATAGAAATCTTACGAACGGAGTGTCGTTTCTCATCTACAACACGGACAACGACTGCCTCAAGGCAGTCTACGCCGTCGACGAGAGAAAGAGAGATTCCGACGAGGCTATGGGCGAGATAATGGCCACCGTAGGCTACGTACTCGGGATCAAGGTCAAGACGACAGCTCCGGTCGAGATTACGATGATCGATTTCGACGTCAAGATGTTTGAGGCCAAGAGAAGAGGTCTGACGCAGTACTGGTCGAGAATGATCGACCAGGCGAACAACCTCATCTGGGACGACAGAGAGTGCATCGTAACCGGAAGGTGCGGCTTCAAGTTCGATGAAGCGGTCGCACGCAAGGGTGCCGGCACAGGCACAGCGGTCTACCTTGCGGACACGTCCCTTACGGACGAGCTCGGCAGGATAAAGAAGTGTGTTTCTTCCAAGAAGCACGCTGAACCGGTCGGTGCCATCCCCGTGCACTACGTTATCTCCGCGAAAGGCATGGAAGCCGGACGCGACATAACGCTCACGCTTATGCAGGCTCTCGCCGAAGCGGGCAGACTTCCCGGCGGAAGAGTAGAGCTTATCACGGACATAGACTATGACCTTTATAAGCACCCCGCCACCTTCGAGAAACTCATCGAGAACTCGCACGGCGGCACGATAGTCCTGGATATGTCAGGCAGGTTCGGAACGGATCCGACCACCTACAAGACAACCTGCGACTACCTGTGCAAGGTCATCAAGAAGCACCGTAACGACAACCTGTTCGTGTTCGTCTACGATATGGACGACCCGGGGTTCGCGTTCACCCTCCTCCCTCAGATACAATCTTTCACTTTCCTTATGAAGATTCGCGAGGGTAAGGGCGACGCCGGCGCGGCCGAGGACTACCTGAAGCACATCATCCTGAACTCCGAGCTTGCGGTTTACGCCGATCAGGCGGGCGAGTTCCTGAAGACGATGCCTCAGAAGGTATACACGCAGACCGACGTGCTCAGGGCGTTCGAGAATTTCGAGTCCTGGGCCATCAGGAAGAACTGCCTCATGGCGTACGATATCGAGACGGACGCGGGGTTCCGCATCGACCGCGATACGGACACCAGAGACGCCTACGAGCAGCTCCAGAGCCTAACCGGCCTTACGTCGGTCAAGCGTCAGGTCGACAACATCATCCTCGCTTCCAAGGCCGAGCGCCAGCGCAAGAAGCACGGCGGTCAGAGCCGCACGATGCATATGTGCTTTACCGGCAACCCCGGGTCTGCTAAGACTATGGTCGCCGAGCTCGTAGCCCGCATCCTGAAGCAGGAAGGCATCCTTGCGAGCGGTGCTTTCGCGGTCAGGACCGGCGTCGAACTGAACGGTATGTTTGCCGCATTCCGCATCCACCAGGCCTTTGAAGCGGCTATGGGCGGCGTGCTCTTCATAGACGAAGCGTATGCCCTTACGAGCGATACCGCGGTCACGGCGCTCATCCGTGAGATGGAGACGTACCGTAACGACGTCATCGTCATCTTCGCCGGTTACAAGGAGAGGATGCAGCGTTTCATCGAAGTGAACGAGGGCCTCAAGAGCAGGATACCGTACACGGTGAACTTCCCCGACTACAACGCGGATGAACTCGTGCATATCTACGAGTACATCCTGAAGCAGGACGGGTATTCCGCCACGCCGGGTGCATTGGAATCCGCACGTGATATCTTCGAGAAGGCCTGCCGCATCGAAGATTTCGGCAACGGCCGCTATGCGAGGAACCTCGCCGAGAAGTCCACGCTCAATATGTCTGTGAGACTTGCCAAGAAGTACGGGGACGAGATCCCCGCATCCAAGCTCTACAAGGTCACCAAGGAAGACGTATTCATCCCGGACGACTCTTACGTGAACCCGAATGACGGCGAGACCCGCAAGGGTGAAGCGTCTGACGGCAAGTCCGCACGTGAACAGCTCGAGGCTATGATAGGCCTTACCAGCGCAAAGCAGGTCATCGAGAAAGCCATAGCGACGTTCAAGATGCAGAAGCGTCTCAGCAAGGACGGCATAGACATCGGTAGGAACGCCATGTCCATGTGCTTCACCGGAAATCCCGGCGTCGCTAAGACTACCGTCGCACGCCTTCTGGCGCAGATTCTGAAGGACGAGGGAGTGCTCTCATCGGGCGTTTTCGTCGAGGCCGGGAGAGGCGACCTGGTTGGCGAGTTTGTCGGCCAGACCGCGCCCAAGGTCAAGAAGAAGTTCAAGGACGCCAACGGCGGCGTGCTCTTCATCGACGAGGCGTACTCGCTCGACGACGGTACCTCCCGCGGCAACTTCGGCGACGAGGCCATCAACACCATCGTCCAGGAGATGGAAAACCGCAAGGACGACATCATCGTCATCTTCGCGGGATACCCCGAAGAGATGAAGCGTTTCGTCGACCGTAACCCCGGTATGTCCTCGAGGATAGCCTACCGCATCCACTTCGACGACTATACCGTCAAGGAGCTGTGCGAGATAACCCGCTACCAGGTGGCTCAGAGGCACATGAAGATTACCGACGAAGCCATCGACAAGCTCGCGCCCATCTACGAGATTGCCTCCCGCAACAAGACCTTCGGTAACGGACGTTATGTCAGGAAGGCCGTCGAACTGGCCATCTCCAACCTCGCCCTGAGGGTGTACAAGATGGACGAATCGGTCCTCACGAATGACATCCTCACGACCATCACGGCCGAGGATATCGAAGCTCCGGAACTCGATCCGGATACACACAACAGCAGAAGGATCGGCTTCGTGGCGTAAGCCGCGGCCGGTCCTCCGGGAAGGAGTAAGGATATGGATAAGAAGTTAGAAGTCTATTGGGCGGAGACAGACAAGCTGCTCGACGAGAAGATGGCCGAGTACGAAGGCGTAGAGAGCATGAAGGCTTTCTACTACTTCCTCAAGGGCGCCAAACTCGATAACGCGTTCAGGGCCATAGACGGCCGTCTGGACACAGGCCACCTCGAGGCCGTTCGTCAGGACGTCTCCTGGAAAGAACGTCACTACAGGGCCGAGGCCGGTCTCCTCTCACCCGAGGAAGCGGCCGCAAGGAAGGCGTTCATGGACTTCATGAACAGTCCGTGCGATCTTCCGCCCGAGGTCGACATCAAGATTGATTACAAGGCTCTTGAGAAGAAGAAACGTCAGGCCAAGTTCAAGAGAATAAGGGACAGATTCTTTAACAGAAGAAAGGACGTGTGAATTATGGATAACGTAATGTCAGATGCATTAGACGGTCTCAGGGATATCGTGAATGACAAGACTGCGAAATACAAAGGCGTAGCAGGTATGGAAGGTTTTATCGACTACATGCGCGAGACGCTTGTATCAGTCTACGGGTTGGATTTTGTCGGCGACGGTATTAAAGACAGAGATATCGTCGCTGCCCTCGGAAGCATATACACGACCGAGCAGGAATACAGGGACAAGGCCGGGCTGCCGGTCTCCTAGAAGGAGGTAAGGCGATGGATAAGGGAATGGACAAGAACATAAAGACTCTTCTTGATGATACCAAAAAGCTCATCCGCGAGAAGCGCGCGATGTACTCGGGGCCGGAGGAGATGGCGTCCTTCATCGACTACCTTGATTATTGCGCGGGAAGACTCCGCGGGCCGGGTAAGCTCTCCACCTGGACACAGATAACCAACCTGAGATGCGACATCGTCGAGCATGAGAAGCGCTTTGTGCGCGAGGCGGGCAAGGCCGATCCCGAAGCCGGCAGGAAGCTTCGCCTCATGCTGGACGAGGCATACCAGAAAAAGTGGGGCATCAGGTATATCAACAGCTCGCTCCCGGCAGAGCACCCGTTCTTCATAAAGCCGGGAAGGCAGCACAAGAAATACGAGACCTTCCGCGAGCTTCTGGAAAAGTGTTCTGCCCGGAGCCTGCTCAAGTATTACCTTGCATTGTACGGCGAGACTGAAGGCGCGAAAGAACTTGCGGACATGATGACCGAGATCGTCCTCGCTATGAGATCCATACAGCAGGTGCCGGCCGGAGAGGATTACATCATGCTAGAAGAGCGCGAGAACGGCGGCAATGTGTACGACCACGCGTATATCCTGGACCATGCCACAGCAAGAAGGCGCGAACTGTCTTCAGTTTACTGGAAGGAAGTCCTTGGCATGCACATCCCCTACGACATCAAAGACATCAAGGATATTCACATGTTCGCGGCTGTGGTGCTGCACGAAATGCTGAAGGACGGCGCGGACTTCGAAGAAATGCAAAATGCGCATTATAGGGAATGGCTGCAGTCGTATGGGGACGTGTGCTGAACCTTACAAATGCTTCCCGATATACCCGACGACTATCTTGCCCTTGGCCTCGTCCCTGTAGTAATAGATCCTGAACATATCCGCCGAATGCGCAGAATAGACGACATGCTGGTCGAGCTCATTGCCGTCAACAAGGTGTTTCTTGCCGTCTTCGCCGCTCCTGCCGAGCAAGAACCCCGACAAGGTCTTATCAGCATGGACAGCATCGTACACTTCCTGACTCATCTTCCCTGCTCGCAGCAACTCATCCGCATATAGCATGATGAACGCATTCCTTACGAGGTCTTCTTTGGGGTAACCCCATTTCCTGTAGGAATCGTCGGCGTCGCCGTGCACTTCGATCAGAGCGCCCATGTTCTCGGTAACCCAGTCGGTCAGGGCGCCGCGCTTATATGACTTGGACAAGAATGAGTTCAGATATGTGAGTTTCGCGTTCTCCACGCTGTAGTCGTAATTCTTGCGGAGCTTCTCATCCAGGTCCTTTATCGTCTTTTGGTTCTCATCAAGGGCGGCGCTCAGCTCGTTGATCCTGGCCTCCTTCTTGTTCAGCCTCTCCTCGAAACGCGCCTTCTCCGACTGCATCTCCCGCCTGTGGCCTTCTTCGAGCTTCTCGGAAAGCTCCTTGACCACCTCGTCCACCTTAGCGGAGACATCCTCCTCATGCGACTCTGTGAGCTCTTTGAGGCGCTGCTCAGCCGCCTCTCTCGCCGCGATCGCCTCCTCCAGTCTCTTGCTGTCGTCGGAATTGTTGATGTATTCGCTCCAGAGTTCCGAGTAGAACATTGTTACACCGTAATCGATATCGGGTCTGTCCGTGTCGTTACGGGCAAGCAATCGTTCGTACACATGGTCTTCGACGCCCTTGATCTCGCCCTTAATTACCTTCTTGCAATCGGCCGGAAGCTCCTCGTTCTCTTCGGGCTCGGCGAACCCGTCGATCTCGGGATCTGTCGGGAACCACTTAAACTTCTCACCATCAGAAGAAGGCTCAAGATACAGATATTTAGTCTTGATCTGCTCGAGAGCTTCGTTTGCCGTGAGGCCCGCCTGCTTTAAGACATCCGCCATCCTATCCTTGAACAGGTCCTTGTACCCGTTTTTCTGCTCGTCCGTGACAACATACGCCTCGCCGGACATATGCCATGCAAGCGTCCTGATCCTATAGCGGTCTTTCCTGTTATCTTCACCTCTGAGAGCCGGACAGAATATGAGCGGCATCTGTCTGCCGGGATCCTTTACGACCTTGAGGAAGGCGTAGTCGTCTTTCTTGGCATTGCCGGATATCTCGATCTTCACCCGCTCGAGGTCCATCTGATAGTCGTTGGAAGAGACGCCGGCTTCGGAGATAACGAAATACTCGTCCTTGAACATATCCGTCAGGAACTTCGGCCTGAACGGAGTCGCTCTGTTATCACGCTTGTGGCTTTCCTTGCATTTGGTCCTGCATGCAAGAAGAACGTAGTCCCCTGCCATCTTGAGCGCCACGTCCGTCGTAAAGAGCCAGTCCAGATAGTCCTTCTCCTCTTTGTTGTTCGGTTCGCGGATACGCATCGTCCACTCGCCGAACTCCTTCAGGGCGAAAATGGCGATATCGAACTGCTTCTTGGCGCGCTTCAGGTGGAAGTCTTCTTGCCCGAAAACATCGAACGCCGAAGTCTCTTCGCTTTGCATGGACGGATAATCGTAAAGGAACCTGACCTCGGCCCCGTCGTACTGTTCGTTAAGCTCTATCCTGGACCTGACCCAATCGATGACGGCAAGGATGCACTTATTGAACACGCGCTCTGCTGACTGCTCTTTGTCTGCGGACGTGACCTTATAGAAGCCCTGGAAAGTATTGTACTCGATGAAATTCATCAAGACCTTCTGGCTTAGTTTTGCAGCGGATGAGGGGGTGGTCATAGGTGACTCCTGTTAAACATCAATATGATAGATCTTTGCATCAACGACTTTAATACCCGTTGATTCTTCTACCGCCTTGCAATAGGCCTCAAGCTGATTCTTATAATGCTCGTCCAAGCCTGTGCTTTCAGCATTGGTCTTGTAATCAACAATGTGCCAGTCTTCGCCTTCTCTGTACATGACATCGATTACACCATTCCATAGCACATCTTCTTTATTTACAGTTTCCTTGTATGCGAATGGCACTTCACAATAAACATCATCGGCATTAAGAAGAGTATTCAAGATGTCCTGCGGCACTCCGTTGGTCTGCGCATAACCTCCGCTTGTAATTACCGTTGCAACGCTATGAAGCATATCAGAAAATCGCTGTTCATAAGGTTCTGACTTGATTGTTCTGAACATCCTGATCGTCTCAGCGATGATCGCATCGATATCCCCGGTATTACGGTTAGAGACGATCGTCTCCATAAGTCTATGGACCATAGTTCCGATAAGTGTAGCAAAACCTTCTTTTTTATCAGTGCTGTTCTCCTCAGTATCTGTAGAAGAATCTGTCTCTTCGTCGGAAACCTCATCGCCGCTTTTCATCTTAGAAGAAGTGGAGTCAAGTTTACTCGGCTTCATATTTATATAAGAAGCATCATTTACCTTGTTACTTAGAACACATTCCTTCTTAGCCTTATCATATAGTTCGTCGGCACTCACGGTGTCTTTTTCCTTATTAGCAGGAACAGGTCCTTCAAATAACCCGAAAACATCGGGTCTCATATCGGGTCCGAGAGGCGTCCACGCACTTACTCCGGACGAACAGATAATCAGAGCATTACGAGCTCTGGTTGCCGCAACATAGAGTTTTCTTATTTCTTCATCTTCAAGTGCGTCTACCTCTTTATCATATTCAGAAGGATAATCATCGGACAAAAGAAGATTGGTAAAAGCGTCCTTATTGACTTCGAAAATATATGCCTCTGCAGGATCGCTGTCATATGCAATCCTACAATCTGCTGTGATCTCTCTGAGCTTTGCATACGACAGTATAACGATCGGAGCTTCCAGGCCTTTAACTTTATGAAGATTTGCAAGATGCACCTTGTCTTCTTCATCTGCAAGACTGAGATATCTTTCTATATCGGTTTTTTCTGCAAGAAGATCATCAAGATAAGCTTTTCCGTCTTTCCATGTTACGATCTTACCGTTTCTCTCGGCATCTCTTATCAACTCAAGTGAATAGTATAAGATCTCAAGAGCATCGGCATCAACGATATTAAAGATATCCGTCTTATCAATGATCTGTTCAACAAGAGCTGATGTTGTCTTACCCTTCGCCTCATCGACAATTGTTCTAAGCATGTCGATCTTTGACTGAACTGCTCTTGCCGAATCAGTTAGTTTATCATCATCGACATGGCTGTACAGAGAGATATAACCTCCACATTCTTTATAATCAAGCAGTTCCTTCTTCGTAAGCCCGCATATCTTCCCAGTCAGCGCTTTATAGAAAGCTATGCTGTCTTTTGTGTCTGCTGCCGAAGCAAGGAACAAGGTCACTTCCTTAAGCGGTTCACATTTTGCAAATGGAACGCTTCCTTCAACCTTTATTGGTATGTTGGCACCGGAGAGCATGGAAATAATATCCTTAAGTGCAAGCTTTGTTGCAGTGATTATCATAAAATCACCGTAACTGATAGGCCGCGCCTTCTTATCATCTTTTCCTTTTACCTTAAACTTATCGTTGTTCACAAGGTAAAGGATCATCTCTTTGATCTTACGTGCATTTTCTTTATCGTCCGCATCATATCTGTATACACCTTTGAACTCTTCGGATTCACCGTCCGCGATCAAAGGGATCGGTTCAAACTTGCTTTGGTTCTGCGATTCAGCAGGCATTAAAGATGTGAAGACATCATTAAAGTAATTACAGAGGGTCTCCTTGGATCTGAAATTTCTTGTCAACTTCAGTATTGAATCAGTTCCACTGTTTTTGATGAAAAGGTTTTTAACTTTACGGAAAGATTCAACATCGGCATTCCTGAACCTATATATCGACTGTTTCGGATCGCCTACTATAAAGAGAGAACCCTCACGGGGCACACATTCATCCCACTTCTCGACGGGCTTCTCCGAAGAAAGATAGAAAAAGATCTCAGACTGAAGAGGATTGGTATCCTGGAATTCGTCGATAAGAAAATAACTGTGCCTCTTATATATGTGATCGATCAATACACCGCCTCGTGAGGCATCTTTTTTGAGAAGATTACGGAGATAGTAAAGGTAATCAAAATAAGTCAGAAGACCGTTGTCATGCATCTGCTTCTCAACGATCGGAATACAATCCAAAGCAAGATCCATGGCGATCCGGAATAATGACGGTTTGAAATCTATGGAGAAGTCAAAATCCATTTTTCTTGCTTTTTCTTTCTCAAGGTGAAAGAACTTCGACAAATGAGTCTCATGCTCCGCATGCTCATCATACTCTTTACGATTGATCATTATTTTTGAAAAAGCATTAAAAGCATATGTTACATCGGAGAGATTCTCATTCCAGTCTTTCTCAAATGTCCTCTTATATAAGGACAGGTTTTCCCATGCGGTCTCACTGGCTTGATTCCCTGAATGCTTTAGTTCTGGATTTGCCATCAGATAATCAATAAGGTCCAATAGTTCCTTTTTAACATCTTTAAAACTGATATTCAGGTCTTCCGGCTTCCTGGCATTTATATTTGCATTACGCATCTTCATAAGCCTGTCTACCGTTATGATGAAGACTTTTTCTCCGTTATATATGGAACTCCGAAAACGTTTGGCTTTCTTTAAAAGCTCTTCGCCGTAATTGCCGTTACAAATATCCACATATGTTTTTCTTATCAATTCTGCTACTTCCGATGCATCCGCCAAACGGGCATCTGAAAGAATCCCTGCTTCCGTCGGATGTTCTGACAGGATCATATTGCAAAACGAATCTATCGTTCCCATAAAGCACAGATCTATGTTTTCAAGTGCTTCTTTGCATTTCTTACGGGAATCCTCATCCGGTTTGGGAAGCTGTCCTTCATAGCCTTTATCTTCCCAGTCATAAGATTCACTGCTTCTTTCCATCAGGATCGCCTGAAATCTCTCATAGAATTCACTTGCCGCAGCCTTGGTAAAAGTAATGGCACAGATCTTACTGATATCAATGTCATCTTTTGATTCAACCATTGCAACCATGCGGTTAACAAGCATGGTTGTCTTGCCGGAGCCGGCTCCTGCTTCTACAAAGAAATTCTTTCCTGTTTCCTTTATTATGAGTTCGCGTGATTCTGCGTCATTTTTCAGATTTTCCATATACATCTCTCCACTTTATAGTTTCGTTTTCCTTACCGCAGATGTCTGCAAATTTACAGTACTTATTACTACAATTGCTTGCACTTGTAGAGGCACACAAAAAGGCACCTGTTTCCATGGTTTTCTTAAACAGTTTCAGGTCAGCATCCAACTGTTTCTTCATATCGTCGTTATAAGCACATCTAACAATCTTTCCAAAACGTATATAATGGAACTCACATTCCGTTACCTTATAGCCCTTTTCCTTTTCCATAAGATATGCATATATGATCGCCTGTCTGCAGGATTTATAATCATTATCTTTATGTTCAATATTTCTTCCGCTCTTATAATCGACGATCCTATACTCACCTGATGCAAGCTTCTCGACTCGATCGGGGAAACCATGTATCTTAACACCTGATTCATGTTCGCATTTAACGTCTTCTTCCTTAAGCAAAACAGGCAAATGGGAATCCATATCATATGCATTGCTCATCATATCAACAAATTCTTCCCTCTCTTTGCCTATAGCCTCCTTGATAACAGGAGGATGTTCGTCAATGAATCTGTCAAAGAATTTTCCGGCCTCATTCAAAAATGTCTCTTTATCGGGACTGCTGTCAGCAGACCATTCCATAATGGAATGCGCCAACGTGCCTATCTCGTTTGCAAATGTTGACTGAAGCGGATCTTTCTCATCAGGTTCCTTTATTCCGTAGATGTACTTAAGCATAAATCTGCGGGGACAGTCAAAAAACAGATTAAGTGCAGACGGTGAGTAGGACTTATCCAACGAACATGAGATCTTACCTTCTTCAGTTTCTTCAGAATCCTTCGGCTCTATCTTCTTGCCATCAATATAGGCCCTGCCGATGCATCTGACCGAAGATATATCCGGATCAAAGTAGCCCGTCTTCTTTACCACCTTTTCCAGCTCTTCCGGCAGTATGTCTCTCCCCTCTGATACTTTTAACAGTTCATAGATGCAGGAAGAAGCATTTGACCTCTTAAGATCGGCAACATTAAGTCCGGCATAAGATATATTGACCTGCGCACCCAAAGAAGCGGCAACCTCAACCAGATTATTAAGGACCATCTTATTGCGTTTAATCTTCCCTGTAGAAGTCAGTGCCTTTCCTGCTTCGCCAAACTCTTCCAATTCTTCATCAAGCAACAGACAATCCTCTTTATTTGAACCCGGATAGTTCAATCCTGCTATATATAGATTGTCCCTGATGGTACATACTGCTTTTCCTATACTTGTGATATGTATCTTTCCGGGCTCACTTGATTGTTTCATCACGGTGATGCTTAAAGCGTTACTAATGGCATCCTGCAAGGGCACACCGGTATTTGTTACTGTCTGAAGTTCATTACAGATAGACGATAAAGAAGCGGTATCCAGAGTCTCTATAGTTATATCGATATAGTCTTTGGACTTCTCCGGTTTGAATCTTAATCTTGAATGCTTTCTTATAAACTCCCACGCCTCGCATCCGAATTCGTCTGCAAGTATCTTAAGCATGGGAATACACTTTTCCTTCACTTTATATTCTGGATAGTCTTTTGAATCCTCAGGGATATATTTCCCGTCCTCGGCAAAGGCCTTGCAGAAGGCATCAAACTTTGAACGGTTTATCTCCTTATCGTTAGTAAACTTAATATCACCCAAAAGACCGAATAATGCCTTTTCCAATTGACGTTTAGTCTCAACAGTCTTGTCATCATCTTCTTTTTTTACGTTGAGATCTACTTCCTTGAGAAGACTTGTCTTGTTAAAGGCAGGATTATCGATCATTTTCATAAGGGCATCAGTACCAAAGAAGCCGGTAGTCATCCATTCATAATATGCTTTCAGTAATTTGGCAGGATTTGAATTGGTTACGGATACCCCGCACCCGAACGTCATTGGAATATCGTAAAGCATCGAGCAATCAAAAAACACCTGCGAATATGCTCTTGGATTTGATACCGCTACCGTACATGAATCAAGCGGCTTCTTGGCTTTATATATATCGTCAAGGATAGTCTGAACCTCGTTCGGAACACCGTAACAGTTCTTTATCGTACTGATCTTTACTGTAGGATCAGCGATGTCATACAGATCACTTATCTTCGATACTATGACACAATCCGAGACCTTATCAACAAGGGCTCTATCCAAAGGTGTCAACGGGCACTCTTCAAGAACAATAATCTCTGCACTGATCTTTATTCCGCTTACCAGCGCCCTGCGAACCAAAGAGACGGAATCAACGAGCCTTCTTTCTTCAAGAAGCTTGATATACTTTCTGTAAACGCTTATCAGAGCATCATTCTTACCCTTAAATATACTGCTCGACAATCTCTCAGAGATGTATCTGTCTTCATCTTCTGATCCGGCAAGGTTTCTCAGACACCTTATGGCAGCGGCTATCGACTTAACGTCCGAGTATGATGTTATTGTAAAATAATCCTCACCCTTTAAGGCTTCGGCGATCAAAGCATTCTCCTCACTGATGCTCAAGAAGTCTTCTTCAATTGTGACCCCGGATCTCATAAGCACAAACAATGCAAAATCCGTCATCCCGAACAGTCTGAGATTGAAACACTTAATATTCTTCAAAGCCAGGCTTTTTTTCAGTTCAGTACCAGATAAACCCGGTATCAATACCACTTTCTCGCTGATAGCATTATCGACCATAAACAGTTTGCCGCCTTTCACAAAACATCAAATCTATTTTATACCATTTCCACCTAGTTTGCCCTAAAACAACTGTTTTCTATGCAGGTTCTGTTAATGTAAAAAACGCGCACGGAGTGAATCCATGACGCATTCAAAGGCTTAGCTTTCAAAATGAAGTTCAGTTAATTTACAAGCAAATTAAGGTCTTAATAATCTCTCGTATACTTACACACCGGAAAGCTCTCACAGCCCCAGAATCTGCCGTGTTTGCCGTTGCGTTTAACCAGGGCATTACCGCATACAGGACAGATCTCTTCTGCTTGTACAGACTTGATTGCTTTCTGCATCTCACCTAACAGGCACTTATATACCTGATAGTTGATCTTACAGTCTGCAAGAGCGCGGTGAGCGCCTTCATATGAGACTTCATAATGATTTGCCAATGCACCAAGAGAATGACTGCACAGTTTGGGAAGATACTTACGGGATAATTGAAGTGTATCAATGACACCATTATCTATAGTCTTCCCGAAGAAACGCTCACAGTCACGCTGGATAAACTTCATATCGAATCTGTAAATGTTATGTCCTACAAGATCCAGATCACCGATAAACTCTATGAAACCTTTAAGTGCTTCTTCCATAGAAGGCGCATCATGGACCATATCGTCAGTTATCCCGTTAATACTGCTTGCTATAGACGGTATGTGCATACCGGGATTAACTAACGTGGAGTATTCATCTGCAACTTCACCACTAATAACCTTAAGTGCAGATATCTCGACCACGGCATCTTTGTCCGTAGACAGGCCTGTGGTCTCGAGGTCGAATATGATGTAGTTTGAGTTATCTATACTGTCCGTCATTCTGTAGTCCAATTAATTTTCTTACTATTCTATCATTATTTGTTTTAGCCCGCTTGCGTTACTATCAGAACATAAGAAAAGCCCTCCGATTACGGAGGGCTCATACACAAAGATGACTTTTACATGTTATCTAATAACTCTTTCCAATTGGCAGGCTCCAAGATAGTCCACTTACCACCATCAATCGAAATCTGAATAAATTCTTTTGGAGTTATATCCTTGAGGCGGTCCCACTCAGGCTTACGCTGTGCTACCCACTCAGCAAATGTGCCGTCAAATTCTTCTTCGTGTCTTTCCCACTCTTCTGTTTCATCCCATCTTGTTCCTGTTACA
>Ga0247610_10004659_pt1 | contig 14625 bp, 11 predicted proteins | sample 174DNAGHGhighgp2_FD_193483 | JGI IMG/M metagenome (GOLD analysis project Ga0247610, IMG submission 193483) | Sheep rumen microbial communities from Palmerston North, Manawatu-Wanganui, New Zealand - 1742 DNA GHGhigh gp2 | ecosystem: Host-associated > Mammals > Digestive system > Stomach > Rumen... | reverse complement strand
CGAACGTGAGTTCTTCGACCTCGGCGTTGACGCACAGATAAACCTCGCTCGCGGCGTCATCGTGACTAACACGACAGCTCCCGTCACCGAAGGGAAAGATTTCTTCGGACCGGCCAGCTTCCACGAAAACGACTACTCGTTCTTCTACAACAACCTCAAGGAAAACGTGGCGAAGCGTGTCGCAGCTTATAAGGCCAACCAATAGCGTTGATTGAGAAAGAACCTATTTCCTGCACCAGTTGAGGGTGTGTCAAAATAGGCACATCCTCTTTTTGTTCGGTAGCTAAATGCGCCCTGAAAGGGCAAAAGCATTATGTTTTAAGGCTTTTGCCCCTACGGGGCGAAAATACACCTTCGCATCACAACCCCAGGGCGGTTGCCCTGGGCTGACATCTTGCTGCCCCTGCGGGGCGTTTCCAAGCCCACCTTACGTTATAGGGGGGATAAGGAGTGTTAAATCGAAGTCTTATAAGATTAGGCAGAACTTTTAGCGGACACCAATAATAATTTATCCCAATTTGTGAATGATATTTATCCCAATTTGTGAAAAGACAAAACGCGGCACGGTGCGTTGACCATCGCGGCACGGTGTGTTTGAACCCAAGTCGGTCTGACTCCCTGGAGATGATTTCTTGCGACCGGGATTATTTTATGTCTGACGGGTTTAGGAGTAAAGGAGTCTCTTCTGAAAAAAAACTCCTCAACTCCTTTACTCCTTAGAGATACTGCTCTGACATAAATTCCAATGACTGATTTGGGTTGAAAGAAGCCTTGAGGAAATTTGTTTTTCCGATATTTTTGCCGTACCTTTGCGGGCGCATATTGAGGGTAACACCCAATTTGGGGCATCCCAGAATAAACCTTTGCAACTTTGTCTTGTCAAAAGAAATATGGCAACAAACTTTAATCCCTAATCTATAATCCCCTTAATTCCACCAATCCGTGAAACGTTTCTCACTTCTCCTCATACTTTGCCTCTGCTCTTTGTTGGCAGTGGCGCAGAAAGTCGCATTAAGCGGCGTTGTAAAGGATGGCACGATGAACGAGCCGATGACAGGCGCTGCCGTCGTGCTGCTCCAGCCGAAGGACAGCGCGCAGGCAGCAGGCGTCTCGACCGACCTCGAAGGCAAGTTCACGCTCCCTTCCGTCAAGGCGGGCAACTACATCCTCCGCATCAGCTTCATGGGTTTCCAAACCTACTTCCGCAACCTCACATTGCCCAAAGGCAACAAGAACATCAACATCGGAGAGATTACCATGCAAGAGGACAGCAAGCTGCTGAAGGAAGCCGAGGTGACGGCCAAGCTGGCACAGGTGGAGATGAAGGCCGACACGTTCATCTACAATGCCGAGGCCTATCGTCTGCCCGAAGGCTCTGCCCTTGAGGACCTCGTCAAGAGGCTCCCAGGAGCGGAAATCGACGACGAGGGCAACATCAAGATCAACGGTAAGAGCGTCTCCAAGATAATGGTCGATGGCAAGGAATACTTCCAGAACGACACGAAGATGGCGCTGAAGAACCTGCCCTCGAAGCTCATCAAGAAGCTCAAGTCATACGACAAGAAAAGCGACTACAGCCGCATCACGGGCATCGACGACGGCGAAGAGGAGACGGTGCTCGACCTCTCCGTCAAGAAGGGAATGAAGGACGGCTGGGTAGGCAACTTCGACGGCGCATACGGCACGGAGGACCGCTACTCGGGAAAGTTCAACGTGAACCGTTTCATGGACAACAAGTTCCTCTCCATCATCGGCAGCCGCAACAATACGAATGACTTCGGCGGACGCTGGGGTGGGGGAGGAAACGGCATCACCACCAGCACGATGGGCGGCGTGACCTTCGCCTGGGAGAACGGAAAGCCCGAATACACCGCAGGCCTCCTCAAGATGGGCGGCAATGTGCGATACAACAGCAGCGACAGCGAATCGGAGAGCCGCACGAACAGCGAGATGTTCCTGCCTTCCGGAGCAAGCCAATTCTCGAACTCCAAGAACCAAGGCACTAACTGGAACCAGAACTTCAACGTCAATTTCCGGCTCGAATGGTTCCCCGACAGCATGACCAACATCCTGTTCCGCCCGAACTTCAGCCACTCGAATGGCAACAACTCGTCGGGCAGCCGCAGCGTCACCTTCAACGCAAGCCCCTTCGAGGCTGGCCTGACAGACCCTGTGGAGGAGTACAAGACGATGACCGACGTGAACGGCATCCGCGTGAACGGCAACGAGCGCATGAACAATGGCAACAACTACAGCAACAACGTCAACGGCGGGCTGCAAATCAACCGCCGCCTTGTCGTGCCGGGACGAAACATAACCCTTAACCTCGACGGCTCCTATAGCGAGAGCGACAACAAGTCGTACAGCCGCTCGGTGGTGAAGTATTACCAGCGCGACGAGATAAACGCCGACTACCAGAATACCTTCTCGCCATCCAAGAACTACAGCGGCCAAGGGCGTATCAGCTACACCGAACCCATCCTGAAGGGAACGGTCGTACAGCTCAGCTACCAGGCACAATACCGCTTCCAGGACAGCGACCGCGAGATGATGGTTTATGACAGGTTGGAGGATGCCCTCGTTGCGAAAGGCCTCACCGATGCGACTGCCCTCGACCTCTACAACGGCACCTACAACGGGATGGACTTCATCAACTATGGCATCGACTTTACCCAACTGACACGCGACGTAGAGAACAGCCAATACGCGACCTACAAGGAGTTCAACCAGAGAATCAACCTCATGCTACGTTATAATGGCAAGTACGAGAACGGGCAGGAACTGAACTTCAATCTGGGTGTCAACTGGGAGCCCCAGCGCACGGACATGGAGTACGAGAAGCGGGGCGTACATATCGACACCGTGCGCCACATCCAGAACTGGGCACCGCGCCTGAACGTCCGCTGGAAGATATCGAACACCAGCCAGTTGCGCATCCGCTACAACGGCAACATGTCGCAACCCTCCATGACCAACCTCATCGAGGTCATGGACAACAGCAACCCCCTCTACATCAGCACTGGTAATGCAGGATTGAAGAGCTCCTGGAACGACCGCTTCAACATCGACTACAACGACTACATCACAGAGAAGCAGATGGGATGGAACATCAACGGATGGGCAAACATCAACCGACGAAGCATCAGCAACGCCACTATCTACGACACCAACTCGGGTGTCTCCTACAGCCGCCCAATGAACATCGACGGCGGATGGAACGCGGGAGCATGGATGGGCTTTAACACTGCCATCGGCAAAGGAAAGTTCTTCAACTTCAATTGGAACCAAAACCTCAATTTCTCCAACAACGTCGGTTACATCAGCAGCGACCTCGGCGAAGACGCGTTGCAGTTTATCTCGGGAACCGTCGATATGAGCGGTCTCTTCAATTACATGGACGAGAACAACCTCCTGAAGAAGGCCACCACTCGCAACACCAATATAGGCGAGAACATCCGCTTCAACTACCGCAACGACTTGATAGAGGTTGGCGTCAACGGAGGCATGAATTATCAGCACGCCAGTAACGACATGCAGCAGCGAGGCAACCGCAACACATGGTTCTTCAATTATGGCGGCAACGTCGTCATCAACACCCCGTGGGACATGCAATTCAGCAGCGACATCTCGCAGCAAAGCCGTCGCGGCTACGATGATGCCTCAATGAATACCAACGAACTCATCTGGAACGCACAAATCAGCCAGAACTTCCTCAAGTCGAAGAACGCCACGGTGAGCGTACAGTGGTACGACATCCTTCGCCAGCGGTCGAGTATCAGCCGCAACTACAGCGCGACAAACCGCAGCGACACATGGACAAACGCCATCCACAGCTACGTTCTTGTACACTTTATCTACCGCTTTAACCTTCTGGGCAACAAGGAGGCGCGTCAGGCAGGCTTTGGCGGCCAGGGCGGCCAAGGTGGTTGGGGCGGCGGTCGCGGTGGCGGCGGCGGTCGCGGAGGCGGCGGCGGATGGGGTGGCGGCCGATTCTAAGGCAAGGCTCCGAAGGAAACCCAATCATGCTGTCCCGATGACTTACAGAACGCTCCTCCTGCCCGTGGCCTGCCTGCTTCTCGCAGGATGCACGAAGGGAAAGGACTACCACTGCATCCTTCCGGCGGATGCCAAGCTGAGGGCGGGTGACGTGGTGTTCCGCAGGGGAGGCGGCCTCACAAGTCAGGCCGTGCTGGCGGCGGACGTGGACGGCAACTACTCGCACGTCGGTATTGTGGTTGATTCGGCCGGAACAATGATGATTGTCCATGCTGTGTCGGGAGAGCCTGACTTTGAGGGCGACGTTGACCGCGTGAAGATGGACAGGCCGGAGCACTTCTTCTCCACGGAATTCACTGTTGTGGGCGAGGTGTGCAGGCCTGCCGACTCCATGATAGCACGCAGGGCCTCGGAGGCGGCAATGGCGCAATACAGGAGGGGAACGCTCTTCGACCACGACTACGACGACCTCGACACGAGCAAGATGTACTGCACGGAACTGATAGCATACGCCTTCCAGCAGGCCGGCCACAAGGTGGTGGGCGATGAAAGGCATACGGTCGGCTTCCCGGTAATGCAGGCCAGCGTGATTTTCCCTTCTGACATCCATTCCTCGTCCTTTTTGGAAACCAAATATATGTTTAACAATTAAAACCTAACAGACAAATGAAAAACCTATTGACAGCAGTATTGGTCTGCCTCGTGGCAGCAGTATTTACGGGATGCAGCAGCAACTCTCCACGCAGTGTGGCCGAGAAGGCTATCAAGTGTATGCAGCAGAAGGACATCCGTGGCTACATGGAACTCGTCTATTTCACAGAAGAGAACAAGGCCCAGAAGGATGGCATGATTCAGATGTACGAGGAGAAGGCGAAGGAGAACAGCGATGACTCTGACGTAATCGAGAGCTTCAAGTTCGTGGAGGAGTCAATCGACGAGGATGCAGGCACGGCTACGGAAGTGTTCGAAGTCACCTACAAGGACGGCAGCACAAAGCAGCAGCCCGTCAAGATGATGCGCGACGACAACGGGAAATGGTGGGTTAAGATGGAGAAATAAACCCTGCCTGCCTTCGTTCCAGAACTGAAAACGCACCGTTCCGCAATGGTCAACACGGCACGATTGCTAAGGAAAACACGAGTCCCCGCTCGCGACGGAGAGGGGGACTCGTTCTTTTTTTCTTGAATGTGTGTGTCTGAAAGTGACTTGTTGAGTTTGCCTTGAGTTGTTGAGGTTCAGATTTCCAGTATCTTCTTGTAGCCGCCGGGGGTCTGCATGACAAGTTCCCTGTCCACAAGCCGCTTCAGATAGACGCTGCTCCCCGAGATGTTCATGCCTTTCTTCTGCATGAGTGACTTCAAATCGTCCATCGCGAACTCGTCGGGCAGTTGGTCGAGGAGTTTGAACAGGGCGTTGTTCCTTGCCACTCGGCTTGCCGCCAAGTCCTGCTTCTTCTGGATGGCGTCGTTTTCGCGCTGGCTCTCGTTGATGGCATCCGCAAACATGATGTACTGGTTGAGGTAACTCTCGTTGCCGTACCACTTTGCCATGTCCCTACCTACGACCGTTTCCTTGCAGCCTTCGAGGGCGTACATGATTTGCGATGCGCGGAAGATGAAGACGGCGGCGCGGCGGCGAAGGAGGTCGATGGCATTGTCGCGGTGCTCTTCATCGGGGCCGCTGGCTTCCCATTCGGCGATTTTCTCTTCGTTGAACTGCCAGGCGCTCTTCTTGGCTGCGGGCAGTTGGAAGGAGACCACGTTCTCGCTTTCGGGGATGTCGGTTGTGCTGCCCATCTGATAGAGGTCTTGCACGATTTGTTGCGCCTCGCGGTCGTCCTTTGTCTCTTTGTCGAAGCGCACCTCCACGTTCTTGCCGAGGTCGCGAGCCATTTCCGTGAAGAAGAATCGTGTCATCAGGCCGTTCTCCACGTTGCGGAAATAGTTGCGGATGCTTACATACGTGCCTGCGAAGAGGAGGTTGAGATAGACATGCACGCTGCCATTGTAGGTGAGATAGTCTTGCCCCCACGAAGAGCCGTCGAAAGCCTTGCGGAAGATGTCGCTCTTGTCTGCCCATGCCCCTGCCTTGTTGGCGCGGTTGCTCTCGTCTATCTCTTCCGTGATGACGCACAGCGGCTGCCCGAGGGCGTTCTGTGCGGTGGTCAGCAGATAGCCGTTGGAACTGGTTGCGGAGAGGCAGCGGATGCAGGGCGTGGGCTTGTCGGGCAGTTGCTTTGCGCCGCGCTTCTTCTCTCTCTCCCTGTTGTAGGCGTCCAGTTCCGCCCTGCCTTTGGCGTCGTCCTCGAGGATGGGCTTCAGGAGCCATTCCTGCATGTCGGCGATGAACCCCTTGCCGCTGCCCGCATGACCGCAGACGGCCACCATAAAGACAGGCCTGTGCTTCCTGCCATCAAGGTACTTGCTCTCGAATCTGCCGAGCAGCGTGCCGAGCATGGGCAGGGCTGCCACAAGGGCGGAGCGTCCGTTGCGCCCATAGCGCTTGTTGATATATCTCAGCAGTTTTGGCATCTTGCGGGGCAGGGGGTTGAGCCGCTGGAGGTATTCCTGCCGCTTGGCAGGCGTTGAGAGGTCGGGCTTCCGAATGTTGTCAATAGCGGCTCTCAGTTCGTAGGGCATGTTCGTGGCTCTTGTGCTGGCGACTGCCGATGTGATTGTCTGCGACATCTCCTCTTCCGACAGCCCCCAATCAGGCACGACGCTACGGATGTAGGCGGGGTTGAAGTCGCAGATGTAGCGCAACTGGCGGGCAAGGCGATAGAGCGTTGTGTTCCTCGCACCCTCGGGTACATACCCATCCACGAAGCCGAAGATGGCAAGCAGGCCGTTGATAATCACCCCATATGGGATGCCGTTGAAGTTGTCGGGGAAAAGCTTTTCAGATGCAGAGCTATCGTCTTTAACTCCCTTAACTCCTTTAACTTCTTTAACTTCTTCGGTCTCAAAGAGGGAATCCGAAAGAAAGAGGAGGTCCTCTTCTGAGGCCGTGGTCGTAAAGAACACTCTCGTGATATCCTTTGCGCCCTTGTCGTATTCCACTCCGAGCAGCTGGCTGGCCCAGCGAAGATTGTCTTCCTGACTGAGTTCGGGACGGCGCTTGAAGACCAGATGATATCCTGCGCCTCTTGCCGAGAGTTCGAGCATCAGCAGCCCCAACTCGTCCTTCTTCGCAAGGATATTCTGCTTGACTTTTTCCATAGAAGGAGCCTTGATATGGTCGATATCCATGCCGATTGTCGTGCTCATTCGCGTGGAGCCTTTCAGCGTACCGTCCTCGTTCGGCAGGCAGGAATAGTTCATCTGCAAGAGGTTCTTCTTCGCGTCCTCGTTGCCTATGGCAGCCAGATTGCGGTTCTCGATGTTCGTCTTGCTGCCGCGCAGCTTTAGGTACTCCTTGCGGCTCGTAATGGGGAGGCACACCTTGTGCCCCCCTTTAATGATGATTCTATGACAACTCATTGTTTATCCTCCTAATGATTGCTTTCATACATTCTTCGAAATCGCATTCGGCCACCACCGCAGCCCCTCTGGTGGGAGGAACGGAGATACAGATCTTGAACCGTTCCTTTTCCGAGTTCCAGTACACCGCGCAGCGCCTCCCTTGCATAATGCGCTTGCTCTTGCTCTCACCGATAATGACGGTCGCATTCTCTTCCTCTTTGAACACCGCAACCGTGCAGTCGTCGGAAATCCTGAACCTCCCAGCCACGGGTTTCGTGGGCAGGGCATTCTTCTTGGTCGTGATGGATATATCCACCTTTTCAACAAACGTTCTCATGACTTCTGGGTTTGTGGGATGAATACACGGATATCGTTGGAAATAAAGCCGCTGCGAAACTTGTTTGTGCGGAAGCGCAGATTGAGTGAAACCACTTGGCCTTCATGGAATCCCAGACGCTGCCAGACGTCTTCGCTCACTACTGTATTTATATATCCCTCGCCGAACTCGTCTTCAAAGGTAAGCAGAAGATTACGGTTTGCCCAGGGCTTGCCTGTTGTTTCGGAAGTGCCGTTCTGCACCTCACCTACTCTCTTGATAATAACATTTTCTACTAACATAATAATTGAATTTTTTGTGTTAAACTTACATTTGCTTTGTCGCCTGTGCACTTTCGACGATGCAAGTGTCGTGCAAGCCGAGTGCAGAGAAAGGGCCCTTTTCTATGCCGAGGCGCAGCCGATACTCGCGATGTGAATCATTCACAGCGCAAAGGTACGGCAATAAAAAAGGCGGCGGAAGTAATTTTCCGTCGCCGTAGAGTTTGCGAGAGTTTCTTGAAGAGTTTTGGGCTTCTGTGAGAGTTTTACCCCAAAAACACCCAAAAACGTGAGAGTTTTTGAGAGTTTTGTGAGAGTTTTATCCGCCCAGCAGTTCTTTCGTTTTCTGCGCTATTGCCAGATAGTCGTTGTAGCGCTTGCCCTGCACGGGCGCTTTGTCCGGTCGCCATAGTGCCAATGGCTTCGAGAAACTGTCCACAGCCATTCGCTGCATTTCGGCTCTTTGCGGTAAGTTTGTATGCCGAGGCACTTCGGCCTTCACCATCCCGATAAATGTGTCAAAATCATCCTCTCGCACGATATTCAAATCAGCCATCACTCTATATACCGCATACCATTGGCGGGCAACGGTTATCGATGGCGCAATCTCGCGGATGGTCTTCGACACGAGCAATGGACTGGTCCCTGCGGGTTCCGTCTTGCTTTCTTTCGCCGCCTTGATGAGTTTCATGCAAGAGCGGTAGTTGACGCGCGGTGCCTGCTTGATGACTCTGTTCACCTTCCCGAGAATCCAAACGTCCTGTCTCTCTTTCAGCGGGAAAGGCTTATAGGCGGGGTTCTGCGGCACAAGCCACGGCGTTCCGTCCTCGTCCTCGCAGAAGCATTTCAGGGTGAACTCGCCCTCAATCATCGCAAGCACGATGTCGCCGTCGTGAATGTTGACGCCCGCCTCCACTTTCACCGTGTCGCCCTCCACGATATTTGCATCCTTCATCGAGTCGCCCTTGACCGTAACCATAAATTCGGGCTGCATCGAAAGGAACTGTTTGGGCATCATTTTCGTTCCCTCCACGATGTCGCCCACTCCCATCGGCTCGCCGCAAACGACAGCCGAATCATAGAACGGCACAGGCGTGTCGCACAGCTGAGGTTCCCAGCCCTGCTCCTCCAAATCCTTGAATATCTCTTTCAGTTCTTCACTATTTATCATATTATTTCTTTATAGGTATTCAGGCGAGCATGCTTATTCACCCTTAAACTCTTAAACATCTTAAAACCCTTAAACTGGTGAATCCCTTCGCTTTTCTCTTTTATTTTTTTACTTAATTATTATGTTTGACAACATGTTTCCGATAATAAATGTTGTATGAAACAACAAAAAGGCGTACCTTTGCAGCAACAAGCTTACCCCGCTTCCCATAGACCAGCGCGCTTAGGGTAAGCCTTTTTTATTATTATAATATAATCATGAGTAAGGTCCCGTACACCAAACAAATCCAGACCTATGCCAATCAGATAAAGATTCTGAAACAGCGTGGAATGATAATAGCTAATGAGCCTGAGGCAGAAGCGTGGCTTTACAAAGTTAGCTATTATCGTATGAGCGGCTATTGGTATCCGCTTTTGGCAGATCGGAACAACCACATCTTCAAACCTGGAAGCACATTTGAACAAGCCCGTATGCTTTACGAGTTTGACAGCCACTTGCGCCATCTTGTAATGTCCTGTATCGAACATATTGAGATTGCTGTGCGAACCCAGATGGCCTATGTGATGTCCCAAGCCAAAGGTGGCTATTGGATTGAAGATGCAACGCTGTTCAGCAATCAGGACAAGCATAATAAGACGTTGTCCAGTATTCGCGATGAATATCAGCGCAGCGACGAACAGTTTGTACGTGCATTCAAACAGAAATACAGCACACCGTTGCCACCCAGTTGGATTACCTTGGAGATTACTTCGTTCGGAACCATGTCGATTCTCTATCAGAACCTTAATCCTGGAATTCCCAAGCGTGATGTCGCTGCCGCCTTTGGAGTGAGTGATACTGTATTCGTTTCCTGGCTTCATTCTTTGGTGTATGTTCGTAACATATGTGCTCATCATGCCCGCTTGTGGAATCGCACATTGGGTGTCCGTCCATTGATGCCCCGCCATCCGCGTCACACCTTTATTCCTCATCCTGCAACCGGTACGCAGCGAATGTATTTCATTTTGGCTATCATTCGTTATTTGCTAAATATTTTTGAGCCCTCGAATACAATGCCGCAAGACCTCGCGAAGCTTTTTAGCAGTTTCTCCGGCGTCTATCCTGGTGCTCTTGGATTTCCCCCAAACTGGCAGCAAGAATCTTTGTGGATGTAGTGTCTGCGACGTCATCTTCCCTCTTACATCATCCGTCTCCAAAAGTACCTATAATCTTGTGTCGGATTGTTTACACTTATCTATTCCTTGAGCGAAGACTTGAACATTTCCTTGGTCAAATTCTTTTCCTTGCCATCCTCGTAAGTGTATATCTCCCACTTATCTCCTAACTTTATAGGGATATGGAAAATATGGCTTTTTAGTTTCTTTGAGCAAAACTTATAACATTCTTTCAACTTCTCAACTTTCTCTTTATATTCTTCTTCGCTAAATCCTGCTTTCCCACTACCATTTAGACATTTAACTTCAAATACATGTATGCGTCCTTTCTTGTCTTTCATTATAAAGTCAGGATAGGACTTGTGGACGCCGTTGCTATAGTATTCGTAATTGATTTCCGAGTTTAGTGGGAAGTTCTTTCCCCACAAATATCTCTCATCTTCGCTTATTTGCTCGACCTCTGCAATTGCTTTTTGGGCTAAATTACGTAGAATACTAGACCACTCCTTTTCTGCATCGCTATCAAAACAGAATGTCGCATTTTCACTTTCGTGACGACACCAAATCCAGTCTTCAAGTACGTCCTTATTGGAGCTCTCCATATAAGCAGAGTTGATGGGGAAAGATGTTTCTTCGTCTCTTTCTACCATGCTCTTTTCATAATCAACTTCAAAGGTATCATATTCCTTTTTTATCTTGTCGTAACACTCCATGAAGTGCCACCACTTCATAAAGTCGTTTCCAGCATATTTGTAGCACAATTTGCTCAGAGCTTCGTCGCCTTGATTCAACTTTTGGTAAAGCGAGAAAATATCTTTGTAGGCAACTGGTTTGCTTTGGCTGGCCATAAAAGCATTTTCATCAAAGTCTTTCCTTTCGGTTGGTTCCAGAAGTCTTGTGGTCTTTACTTTTATTTGATTTCGTACACTTTCGTTTCCCACATACCAAAGGCGAACAGGAATTTGCTTTTGCATTTCTTTTGGCCTTATGCCCCAAACCCAAGCAGTAGAAGCAAGTTGCTGTGCTTCTTCCGAAAGCCGTTCAAAGTCCAGCAGTCGAGGGTTACGGCGTACACGCCCCATAACCTGTTCATCAAGTTGTTGGCTTGTAGTGTCGCGCACCTGAAAAAGCATGCAAGCCCTGGGAATGTCCCAGCCCTCAGAAATTACCATCTTGAAGATAATAACATCTATGGTCGAATGGCTGCCTTTTGCATAGTCTTTCCATTTCGAAGGATGCAGTCTTTTCTTTACATCATCATTTGTGTCGCATTGAAGATACTTTGATGTGTCTTCCACGCCATTAGTTTTATAGGCATCCACTATAAGCATCCACTTTAGGGCTTGATGCTTATTTAGGGCTGGAAGAATTTTTTGATTCCACTCTTCTTCTGCCTTGTCTTTGTTGGATATTTGGATAATAAGGCAGGGATGAACGCCAAGCAAGTTGTCGTACTGGTTCTTTATTTCAAGGAACTTGTCAATAGCATCATCGACAGTTGCGTTTTCGTCTTCGTTTAGCTCAACTCGCTTTATGAGTTTTGCATTTATAGCCTCCTCGTCTGTTATCTCCACATCTGGCTGCTGCGCTCTGCTAAGTTTTGGTGTAGCAGAGAAATTGAAAGTACGGGCAAAGAAGGCACTTTCGCCGTCAAGGTTTGTTGTGGCTTGATGGCACTCGTCTTTTATGAGAAAGATTCTTTTGCCCAAACCCATACCAAAGTCGCCTGTTGTCATCTCGCGCAAGAAACGCTGCATAGCTCCTCGCTTCAGGACACTTCCCTCTTTATATAGGTCGCGAGGCAGGACATAAACATTATATTCTGTTGGGATATATGCATCTTCTTCTCCGCTCACTTCTGAATTTATAAGATATGGTTTTAGCAAGGGGAAGTTTGAGGCATTGCTGACAAAAGAATTGTAGTTTTGTTGAGCCAAGTTTCCTTTTGAAAGCGTTGAAACCAAAAAGACAACATCCTTCTGTTCTTTCAATATTCGGTTCATGAAGTCGGCCATCATGTACGTCTTGCCGCTTCCTGTAGGCGCACGAAACACCAGTTCTGTCTTAGAACCGTGTGCCTTCTCGAAAAGTTCTGCAACTTTTCTTTGCTGTAGTTCTTTCGCTTCTTGCAACATGGCTATTCGTCTTTAGGTTCAACCATTTGTGTGTGCGAGAAGTTACTACAAACCCATTCTACCTTCTCTCTGATGGTTTTGAACTTCTCTTTGCCATAAAGAGTTTCGTCAATCACATCAAAGGGAGTTTTGCCCTCTATCGCACTACTATTGGAAACCTCTTTTATCTCATAGACTTCCAGCTTCCCGCCATAAGGCTCGTTTTCCTGTGCCCACTTGAAATCTTTGCTGCCATCATAGCATTCTCCAGTCATGATACGTTTTAGGCGTTTGCTCGTTACATCATAAGCAATGCCGTTAGGATTTTTTTCATCTTTCTCGTTTATTTGGCAAAGGATAAAACTTCGCTTGACTCCATCTTTGTTCAAATCGAGTACAGCATGGCCTGTTGTCCCAGAACCAGCAAAGAAATCCAGAACGACGAGATTTTCTTTATCCGTGAAACTTAATAAATATCTAATTAAATCAACAGGTTTAGGGAAATCAAATGGACTAACGCCAAAAATTTCTTCTAATTCAACGCCTGCCTTTTCTGTTGTTGTAACTTCAACAGAAGAATCAATCAAGTTTGAAGGGGTTGGCGTTTCATAATTATGCCTTTTGTATGATAAAACCAAATCTTTTGATAAATACATATCAACAGTCGGCAATGTTTCTTCTAATGTTTCTTGTTTCCATATAAAGCGATTTTCAAAATGAACCTCATTTTCATTCGTTCCATCTTTTATTATAAGGTCATTTAATAGTTTGTTTGGGTATTTTTTTGTACCATAAACCCCAGCCGTTATAGTCTGGTCCTTAAGATTTATTATAAGTTGATGAGCTGGTATCTTCCATACCTTAAAACTGTTTTGTGGCTTAGTTACGGGGTCGTTTGAGCCGCTTTCTGTCTTATATCCTTTAAATTTAGAATTATTTTTCTTTTTTTGATAACATAAAATGTATTCAAGGTGTTTCTTTATTTTCTTCGATAAATTAGGTGGAGTTTCTGACTTGTACCACATAAACATACCGATAAAATTTTTCTCTCCAAAAACTTCATCAAACAAGCACTTTACGTATGCTTGGTTTCTATCGTCAATACTACAGAAAATTACTCCTTCGTCTGTAAGCAGCTGCTTTGCTATCTGTAAGCGGAAATAAAGCATCGAAAGCAGGTTGTCACGGCTTATTGAGTTTGCATAATTTGTTTGAGCGAACTCGCCCATGCTGTCCTTTCCGTATGGCGGGTCAATATAAATGACATCGATGCAGCCTTTATATTGAATAAGCAGGTTGTTGAGTGCATCGTAATTGTCGCCGATTATGAGTTTATGCACAGGGTCGCCCTCTTTTGCCTCTCCAAAACTTAAAGCTTCGTTTTTGGCAAAATACTTGATGGTATCTGTCATTACATGCTTTTCCAGTCGCTTGTCGAAATGGAAGCCTGTACGCTTGTATGTTGTGCCGAGGGCTGCTATTGCTCTTGCATCATCGTCGTTGTCTGCTCCGGAAATTAGTTTAACGAGCAGGGATGCGTTTTCAGGTTCAAGTATCCTTTCCTGTTCTCTTTGTCTTATCTCTGCAATAAGGCTCTCTTTTGTTTCGCTAATTGTTGCCATATCTTGTATCTTTTATTTGTCCGTAATGTCGATTATGCCGTCCCAATTGGGGTCGTAGGTAATCACGAAGCTGGAAGTCTGTATGTTATGCAGAATGCGCGGATAGAGCGGGTCTTCTTTGGCGAGAGGATTGCGAGTGACGAAGTCCGCCACTTTTTGCGAGAAGCGCATGATGCTGTCCTGAGTCGCCTCGTTCAAGTGGCAGGATTCGGCATAGAACTCGCTGATTTCAACGAAATGCACATCATCATTCTTGCAGCTGAAAAGAGTGACGAGAAATAAAAGATACAAACAAACCCTGCCGCAAGAGGCACACGCCAAATGCAGCAGGGCTGGTGAAGTTCCCTGTAAGTTATTGTTTCCTAAAATGTCACATTTCTTAATGGGGGGGTAATTGTCTCATATTCAGTTTGTTATGCATTGTTGCGGGGTTTTATGTCTTGTTCGTTTTGTGTCATTCGTCTGCAAAGTTACAAAAAAAGTTCAACAAACTCAACAAACTCAACAACT
>Ga0247610_10004658_pt1 | contig 14625 bp, 24 predicted proteins | sample 174DNAGHGhighgp2_FD_193483 | JGI IMG/M metagenome (GOLD analysis project Ga0247610, IMG submission 193483) | Sheep rumen microbial communities from Palmerston North, Manawatu-Wanganui, New Zealand - 1742 DNA GHGhigh gp2 | ecosystem: Host-associated > Mammals > Digestive system > Stomach > Rumen... | reverse complement strand
AGCTTGTTCGTGAGCACGGCGGAGCTGATACTGCTACTTGTTCAAATGTTCTTAATGTTATTAAAGAACCTGAAGTTCGTCTGAATGTTCTCAATAACATAAAGAAGCTTGTTAAATCTTCTGGAGAAGTTTACATTACAGTTTATGAAGGGTCAGGCAAAGGAAATGAAGGTGCTACAAAATCCGGATATCAGCTTAACAGAAAGACTGCTGATTATCTAGAAGAGATTCAACAAGTATTTCCTGATGCAAAACGTAAAGGTAAACTGATAATTGCTCATCCGAGCGGCTCCGCTAATTCTTCTGTCAATGCAGCTAGAAAGCCGAAGTATTGGAATACTAATTTTCGTAATAAAGTAGTAGATGCTTATGAAAAGGGTGAACTGTCATTCGACAATATTGATGAGTGGGAAACAGAATACAATGATGGTGTGAAACCTACTCCGTCGTTAGGTACAAAAGAAATCCTTGATTACTATGTTTCACATCCCGAAGCTGTTACATCTGCAAGTTATGGCGGAGCATTTGACATAGAAGATGATATGTTCTTCACTCGAGATGATATAAATGAATTCGGATATCAAGTTGCAGCACTTTTCAGTGAAGAGTGTGGTGAAGAATTCGAACTGAGCGATATCTATATGGATGATCCTGTAAATCTTCATATACAAGTTTCAAAAGATGGCATTGATCTTTCAGCAGATGTAAAGATTGACATGCGTAGAATTCGTAGTCCTAGAGACTTAGATAAGTATGCAGATCCTGTAATTGATCAGCTCCACAGAGCTTATCAAGAAGATTATTTACCATATGTAAGTGGATCTTGTGTAAAATCTGCAAGTAAGTTAGATTCCAAAGTTCCTGACGATGAATTTATTATGGATGGTAGCGATGAAGTCATGGCCGGTTATCAAGATGTAGATAGAATGCGTGATAGGTGGCTTGATCCTCCAGATTATGATGAACCTATCGAAGTAGATGATGAGGACGTAGAAGTAGAATTACTTCTTGACGCAGATGTTGAAATAGACGGAGAAGGTAACTGGGAATATTTGGATGATTCTTATCCATGGGTAGATGAACGTGATCTTGAATTTGATAGTTTCGATTATCCAGCTGTTAAATTAGATGATGTAACAGGAGCCGTTGAGAAAGTAGATGAATTACTTATAGAGAAGATGCCATTCAATTCAGGTAAGTACCACATCAAGGGGGATGTAATACTGGTTTATAATATTTCTGGAGTAGAATATGATGAATCATACGAAGGTCCTGATGAAGATGGACAACCGTCTGTTAGTAAAGAGTATTATATGGACAATACAGATGTAACATGGTTGAGGAACAAATCTATAATCAATAATTTTGAATTTGATCGCATTCGGTAATTTATATGAAAGTATTAGATGAATTTATCTATGAAAAGAATATGATGTATAAGTATCTAAGTGTAGATGTTGAATACTACCTGGGCGAAAAGGGAGGCGGAATAGTTGAAATCGAAGCTATGCCCTATTCTAGACTTAAAGAATATATAGATAAGGAGCTGTATAGAAAGAAAAAGGGTAGATCTATACATATGCCTTTATTCTATTCATCAGAACCTTACATAGTAGATTTTGTACATCCAGATGTTCAATCTGAATTTGATGCTGCAAACGAAACTATATCGCTTGCTGAAGAATCATCTTCTGATGGAGAACCATTTGTAATGTATGAAGATAAAAAGATACTAATCAATAAAGTTCCTAGATATGAAGCATTTTTAATCTTAGAGATAGGTCATGAAGAAAATGATCAACTAGATAGATACTACGCTATAGTTAGATCCATGTACGATGCTACAGAATATACACTAGAATCATATGAAATAGATGGAAATTTATCATACTCCAGAGATGTTTGATTTTAAAAAATAAGTAAAAATCGTTATAGATGATGTAGACTTAAATAGTTTACATCATCTATTTTTTGTTTGTTCAGATAAGGGGAGAAAAATCATGAAGGTTAAATTCAATGGGCAGGTAATTTTTAACATCGTTACATGTATTGGAATTTGTTTGTTAGTTATACTGTTTGCAGGAGTAGATTCAGTAGGTCCTCTGAACATTGTCCCATTCATTGTTCTTTGTATCATTGCCGTAGCACTTCTTGTAGTAGCACATATAATGAATGATCCTAATAGACTGATTAGACATTTGTTTGCTATTCATATTTGTTTTAGGATATTTCGTGTGGATAAGTTTTCTGCAAAATTAAAACGTGGGGAGCATATTTTCTTAAATAAGTGGCGTAAGTATAACAAGAATTACATTAAGTTATATAGATACGGGTTGCGTATCTGGGACATCATAACTTATAATGAACCTACAAGTAGATATTCTGAGTGTGATGAATATGGAAGATACTATCTGAAAGATGAATATAATATTCTTGTAAACAAGGTAAATAAGTGAGAGGTACATAATGGGACTTAATCCACAACAGAAAGAAGCAGTGTATTCTGATGAATCTAAGATTCTATGCCTTGCTGGTGCAGGTACTGGAAAAACATACTGTATGATAGAACGGATATGGAGATTAGTATCACAGAATGACGTTGATCCGTCATCTATACTAGTTCTTACATTTACGAATGCTGCTGCTTTTGAAATGAAAAATAGATATGTTGCTAAGGTATCGGGTAAGTTCAAGCAGCTGATGCCAGAATTTAGAACATTTCATAGTTTCTGTTATCTACTTCTATCTATTGATCCTGATATCCGTAGTAGATTAGGATTTTCATCTGTTCCAGCTATTGCAGACCCAGAAGCTGAGCATAGAATGAAGATAGAAGCTCAGATGCAGCTTGGGTACAAGTTATCTGATAAAAAGCTGTCCGGTAAAGTTACATTAAACGAGAAAGAACAATTTCAATATGAAACTATATTAAAAGCATATAAGCGAATAATGAAGAAAAATAACTTCATAACATTTGATAGTTTGTGTTATGATGTTTGTAAACTTTTTGTAGATGATGAGCAGATAGTCCAGAAGTACAAGAACAGATTCAAGTATATATTTGTAGATGAGTTTCAGGATACTGACACTAAACAGTATGATTTTGTGAGGTCATTTTCAGGTGCAAATCTATTTGTTGTAGGCGATGCACTTCAATCACTTTATTCTTTTAGAGGGGCTGATTCATCTATCATAAAGATGTTAGCAGATAATCCACTGTGGAAAGTTATCAAGTTGATAGAGAATTACAGATCCTGTAAATGTATATGTGACTTTGCAAATGAAAATACTTCGTATGCAAGTGATGTTTATCGTGTGCTTATACATTCAGACAAACCTGGAGGTTCTGTAAATATTCAATTATTCAAAAATGGATATTCAAAACGAGGAAAAATAATTGATGATAATATAAAATCATACATACTATCATGTAAGGATATGGATGGGACTACAGCTATCATATGTAGAACTAATTCAGAAGTAGCAGATATACAGAACATACTCAAAGAAAATTCAATTGAATATTCATCTAACAACAAAGATGATAGCGCAGTAAACATACTCAAATCTGTTTCAGATAACAATTTCTGCATGAATTGGTTATCTACATATTTAGATGCTTATCAGTATTCAGAGTACATAAGACAATCTACAATCAATTCAGCATATTGTTTAGATGATTTTTTAACATCCTTCAATTCAATAGAAAACATAAAGGATAGATGGCTGAAGATTGATATTGTTAGACGTATCTTGAAGTCAAGGATAGATGGTAAGGAGAAGTTATCATATATTTTAGATTTACTGAATATAGGTCATAGTGATACTTATCTATCTGTTACTTCTTTAAGTAAGTTGATTGAATTGTTAGAAAGTGGTGATAATGGAGGTAATTTTAACATTTATGTAGGTACTGTCCACTCCGTCAAGGGATTAGAATATGATAATGTTATTTTATCTGGATTGTGTGGGCCTACATTCCAATTAACTAATGAAGAGAATAATAATGTATATTATGTTGCAATAACCCGAGCAAAAACAAATCTTTTAATATTGAAAGGTCAATCTGGTGTCGATTATGCATGACATAACAAAGGAATTTCTAATAGCATTATCTGATAGATTATCTGGTAGGTCTGATTGTAAGGGTGTTGAGTACATTGTTGCTATAAGTGTTTCTAATGTAGATATGCTAGATAAATACGGATTAGACACAAACAGTGTACTCCACGGGATGAACCTTCCAGATAAATATCTTGATAATGTAGTTATTTTTCATCCATACAGACTTGTATATCCTAATCGTTATGAAAGAAAAGAGAGTAATAAGTTGAATGTACTTGAATTGATTGCAAAAAGATTTGATGGACTATTCAATGGACTTACAGATGATGGAGATCTGTATGTTAATTCTGGATATCTATCACCCGGATTATATAGATATACTCTCTCTGTAGATAGGAGGCGTAGAAAATGGGAAAGGTTGTATTGATACCACTTCAGAAATATGTATCACCTTCGCCAGTGTATCCATGTAGGAACTGTGTATACATGTTTGTTTGTGGATCGTCAACACGTACAGAACCTTGTGAAGGACGAATAACTAAGACGATGAAAAATCGTAGTAGAAATTTCAGGGAGGTTACAGATGAAGCCAATAGACGGAGACAAAGTTCTCAGTGATTTATACTACAAGATGGTTTACAGCGTAGATGTAGGTGATGCTGTTGTCAAATATCAGGATGTAGTTGACTGTGTAAGATCGTCTAGAGACTTACCTATTCAGTATGAAACGGCTCAACCGTCTACTAGATATAGAGATTACAATGGATATTTTTATTGTTCTAGGTGCAATAGTAAAGTTTCAGCAAATGATGTTTACTGTAATCAATGCGGTAAGAAATTTACCGATAGTATTTAAATACAAAATTTACATTCGTTATCATCATTATCACAATTTAACAGTTTAGGAGGATATTTTATCTATGGGCGTAAAACTAAAATCAATAACAATCAACGGATTTCATCATGTTAAGTCAAGAACATATGATTTCGAAAACTTCACCTATCTAACTGGTAGAAACGCTTCAGGAAAAACAACAGTTCTTAATGCAATACAGCTTGCATTATTAGGATACATTCCGGGAACAAATAAACGTGTGTCTGATATTTTTAGGCATGCAAATGGTCGTTCAATGAATATATGTGCTACGTTAAGAAATGATGACGGGACAGACATTACAATTGATAGAACATGGACAGCTATTAAGAATAATATCATAACAGAGGTGACCGTTGATCCAGAAGAATATAATATTGAAAATATTCTAGGTGATATTGAATTACCTGTTTTTAACTTCAGTGATTTCATGAATATGTCTGCAAATAAGATGAAGGATTGGTTCATCGAGTTTTTGCCAAAATCAAATGTACATGTAGATTGGGAACTGGAATTACTCAACTGTCTTCCTGATTCTCTCAAGAATTACATGAACATAAGATCAGATATTCAGAAAGAATCGGAAGCAGCTATCGGATCAGGTAAAGTTGGTTCAGATCAGATACGATGGATGAATGATAGACTGAAACAAGGATTATCTTACAAGAAGTCTGAATTAGATCGCATCACAAATACTATACAATCTATGATACATTATGATGATACTGATGACAGTATTGATACATTAGATTTATCACTTAAGATTGATGATTATAGAAACAAGGCATGGCAGCATAATGCAGCTATTATGAATAAGCAAAGAAATGATCAGCTCAGCATCAAGATTGCAGGTCTAAAAGAAATTTGCAAGGCTTCGTCTTATATGACAGATTCTGCTTATCTAAATTACAAGGCTAAGTTAGATAATCTTATCAAAGAAAAGAATGAATTATCAGCTCCTGATATTTTAGTTTATAGAGAATCTGTAAATAGATATTCTGAAGCTGTATCTAAAGTTAAGCAGTATGAAGCAATTTTGAATAGTTCAGGTGTCTGCCCACTTACAAATGAAGAATGTGAAAAGATATCAGGTAACTTAGAAGAATATGATAAATTAGTTGTTGAACTTAAACAGTCGATGAAAGACGAAGAAGACGTACAGAATCTATTCAATGTATCTGTAAAAGAATTCAATGATAGAAGAGGATCAATAGATATTGAGATATCCAGAATAAGAAATGCTCTGAATTCAATTGAAAGTAATTACAATGAATTGAATTCTGCAATAGATAGTTTAGTAGATGTTGATAACAATGCTCTAGAAGATACAACAAATTATGATAACTTGATATCGGAAGTTCAAGATCAGCTTATCAAGATTGAAGCAAATAAAAAATATAATCTCTTGATAGATTCATTTACATCTCAGAAATTTGAGATTCAGTCTGAAGTAGAAGCTTATAAATTATGGATACAGCATACAGGTGTAAATGGTATGCAGAGTAACATGTCTGATTTCAATCCATTTGATAATCTGTCCGAAGATATGGATAAGCGTATATCTGAACTATTCGGAGAAGGCACAAGATGCAAATTCAATCTTGAAGCAAAAGCAAATAGCTTTAGTTTTGGGATATCTAGAAATGAAAACTATATCCCGTATGATCTTTTATCAAGTGGTGAAAAATGTATGTATCTGCTCTGTCTATTCACTAGTTTAGTATCCTGTTCTAGTTCTAGATTGAAATTGATACTAGTAGACGATATGTTTGATCATCTAGACGATATCAATATAAATAGGTTATTAGATTCGTTATATAAAGTAGAAGATATCCAGATGATATTTGCAGGCGTAAAGGCAGTTACATCCGAAGAATGTAGCAAACATGTAGTTAATGTAGAGGAGGTAAAATAGGTGACACCGTTCAGGGTACTTGTCCGAACAAATGAAGGAAACAAAGTTTTTTCATCTATGATGTCAAAAGATAAATTAACATCAAGTAACGTGATATATATTGTGAATAAAGGTAATGTAGTTTTGCCTCAAGGTACACCGATCAATGATGCAAAATTCATTGCACATGTTCAGACATCTAAGAAAAATTCATCTATTGTAGCAAACTATCTTGTTACAAAACAGGATGATAGACGGTATGCTATTCAGAAAGTTTACTACAAAAGTTCCTCTGGATCTAGTGTATACATTGATACTAAGATGAGAGAATACACTCAAGGGGATTGTTTAAAAGCTGCTATGTATGATTTCTGCTCCAGTAATCGTTATGATATCTTACAGGACCTTTAATAAATAAGTAACAAATTAAAAGGAGGTGACGCAATTGATCGTAGTTATTTGTCCTAAATCTTCTGAAAATCATCCTCCGATTCTTAAGAAAAATTCAAGACGTATTCGTCAATTGATGCATAAATTTGATACACTTCGTTCAGGATATAATTATCAAGTAGATGCCATTAGGGGTGAATATTATCCAAAGATGAGAAGTGTATTAGATGAATTAGAAGAGATTGCTCAGTAAGACTACTTTACCCTTCAAGTGTGCCGACACATAGAAACGGCGCGGCCTGGTCCACCGGACGAGACAGAACGGACTTATATTTTGGATCCTTAGCTCAGTTGGTTAGAGCATCCGGCTCATAACCGGACGGTCCTGGGTTCGAGTCCCCGAGGATCCAGTTGGAAATGAAATACTACTGGCAGGCGAACTTTTCACAGAATGGGTGAGATGACACAGATACCGTATTGGATCTGGGACAAGAGCGCGGAAGTTCAGATACTACCTTTCGATCTTTGGACGGACCTGCCAACTGTAACAAATCGGTGAATCACGCGTCATGTGATTTTAAATGTCTATATCGGAATCCTAGTGATTGACAAGAGAGATTCTTGTATGGTTAATTTGGTTGAGGAATATGAGTCATGAGCGTAGACCTGTAGCGCTGCAGAGTCGTGGACGTAGAAACAGCCGATACATAATGGGGTATGGTGAAGCGGTAACACTCAGGACTTTGACTCCTGCATTCGTTGGTTCAAATCCAACTGCCCCAGTTTTTGGAGGTTCTAAAATGGAATGGCATAATCCGAAAGATTATCCGATATCTGGAAAAACAATAGTGATACGATTCAAAGATGAATCAGAGCATGAAGGACACTTCATAAAAAACGCTAACAAATGGGTAACTAATGTGAATCGTTATAGAACACATGACTTAGGTCGTCAAACATTTGAACCAAATGAGATAGCAGGGTGGTGTTATCCTGAAAATATGCTGTCATAGCTCAATGGTGGAGCGTTCGGCTGTTAACCGAAAGGCTGTAGGTTCAAGCCCTACTGACAGCGTCTTGAGGTAATATGATATGGAAGATTAGATAAAGGTTGCTAAACAAAGGGCAAAGAACTTAGCTGAAACATTTCTAGAGTCAATAAGAGATGCAGCAAGAGATGAATGCGTCGATGAGCAATGGTTCATAGATGAAGTTATCCAAAATATTCATATCTTAAAAAAGATACAAGATTAAATATGATAATAACTGTTGTCTGGTGGCGGAATAGGTAGACGCTTATAAGGTAAGCCCCAGTATAATCCGATACGTCTGGTAGCATATTGGCTATTAGGGCATGCAAGGTGCAAATCCTTGCCCAGACAAGTCATGCGAGGTACTAAAGAGCATAGGGAGGGATGTAGGTGCCACTAAACTCCTGCCCAGGCTATCACGGACACTGTGAGCGGTTTGATCGCGTTAAATGCTCAAGCAGATAGTTAAGAGAGCGGTTGAGGTTTAGCTGCTGTACCAAGATGAGAAAACAGCATGTTTCTACAGGAGAATATTATGATTTTTTCTAAAATTCGTAAAAAATTTGGTTGGTACAATTTAAGGAAAGAAGGCGCAAGATGGGTTGAGAAAAATCTTGGTTCCCATCACATAAATGAATTTTTAGAAAAATATGATAATATTAGTAGAGGTACTCCTATTGGAAATTTAGGAGAAACTATTGTTTTTCTTGATATGGTTGATAGAATAAAGCGAGAAATATAATTGATTTCGGGGTGTGGCTCAGCTTGGCTAGAGCGCCTGCTTTGGGAGCAGGAGGCCGCAGGTTCGAATCCTGTCACCCCGATTGTTTCAATTATTATCAAGGAGGTAAAATATATTGAACAATGTAGGTATTTATTCACCGTGGGTCATTTTCTGTAAGAAGGTTACAGAATTATTTAAGCAAGATCCTGATGTTAGAGTTGAAGTAAGCGATGATAATCAGTCTATCAAGTTGTATGTAGATAAGACAGAAAAAGCTGATGCATTGAGTAAAATTCTTCCGTCATCTAAATCATTCGGAAATGTTAGTGTTTCTATTTCAGTTATTCCATCTAATGAAGGGGATTACAAAGCGAAGTATTTCAAAACAGCATTTGACGGAAACGGTGCGTTTTCACATCTAACTACAGTTGACCATATTCCTGATATGTATATTTCTAATCCTATCAGCTACTGTGTATTCAAGAAAGAAGTAGTGCAGTACGGTGCAGATGATCTTAGTAGCGAGTCCGGTGTTAGGTCTACGCTGTATCAGGACATTGCATCTGATATCTTCGGTGATGTAGAAGGCGTATTCTTCTGCACAGATGTTAACTGATAATACTTGAGCGCTAATTCATTCTGCCGTCGCTCGTTAAACATAACGGCAGAACCTAAGGCCCGGTGGCTCAGCTGGTTAGAGCGCCGCCCTGTCACGGCGGAGGTCGTCGGTTCGAACCCGATCCGGGTCGTTCACATCATTTATGAGGGGTAGAAATGAATGTGGAGATACGAAGTTTATAACCGAAATACTCATGAACTTATGTTTTCTGATACAGGATTTAGTTCTGAGTCAGAAGCAGAGTATTACGCAAGGATGGAAGCTGATGCAAGAAAAGCATATAATTACTACATCAGAACAATTCCTGTAACAGACGTAACAACTGATAAATAAATGTCGACATGGCGGAATTGGCATACGCGACGGACTTAAAATCCGTTAGTTGTGATACTGTGTGGGTTCAAGTCCCACTGTCGACATCTCAGAGAAACTGATAAGATAGTTTACTCCGTATTTGAAACCTTTGTGAATAGCTATTTTTAAAGTAATTTTCTTGCCTCATGGGTTGTCGAATCAGTTTCTCTGTTTAATTTGTAACTTATAATACTAGGGGATCCGTTCCGGTCAGAGAGTGAAGGCACACTAATTCTTTTTAAGAATTGTCAAAAATGCAGAGAGCGGATGTGCATACCACAGGGAGAAGGACAGGAGTATGCAAAATACATTATAACATCTAAGATAGGTTAGAAGGTTACCGATACCCGATTTCTGAAAAGGTTTTGAGTTCCTTTAAAACGTCAGATGAGGGCTCACGCTATTACGGTAGAAAAGGACGACAGATCAGAATATCTTAGATGAATTTGCTTTCGTATCACAATTGGCAGTGGACGTGATTTGTAATCACGGTGTTGTGGGTTCGAGTCCCACCGAAAGCTTTCATGGAGAGTTACTCTAATTGGTAAGGGAGCGGTCTTGAAAACCGCCGGTCCGACAGGGCTTCAGGGTTCGAGTCCCTGACTCTCCGTTACTTCGGTGGCGGAACAAGTAGACGCGGTGACGTATTCACTGGATGTGGGCTGTGCCTACCCATGTAAGGTGTAAATCCTTACCCGAAGTATTATTCCGAGGTATCCGCCTTTAATAGGGTAGGACGGATCTTCAGCGAAGTAGATACCACGATCTGAAGGTCAGAGCGACACGGCCTAAAGTGGGAGTTTCAAACGGTATGATGTTCCAAGCAGTCGCTAAGAAGTACCGTGACAGCCGGGAGAGACCGGCTTTCGTTATATAACTTAGATGAAGAAGGGTTGATTCTACAATGACAAACCAAGAAGCGATTGATATCATCAATGTTGAATTAGAATGTATACGACGGAATGATGGAGTTAATTGCGATAGAAAATGCGAGAAATGCGATCTAGTTATGGAATGTAATGATATAGTAACTGCATTAAACATGGCGATAGACGCTTTACAGGATAAAATAGGGGGTGATTTATCATGAAGGAGAACTGTTACTTTTTCTCAGAATTTCAAGATATGTCAGCTAAGATACCAACCTGTAATCTTTATGGTTATCAATACGAAGATTTTTCTAGAAAATGTTTATGTTGTATTAGATTCATATCTAAAGAAGATGCAGATGTTGTGATAAAAAGATATGTAGGATATAGAGGTGCAGAAAATGGGATGGATTAAAGCAGTAACACCAAAACAGTTAAATGATGTCGCACATGTTTATCATGGTCAGTGGATGCCAGAAATGGATAGATGTTGGATACGAGAAGAGGATGGAGTGTGCGTCTGCTCTAGAATGATTCGTACATCATGGGGAAACATTGAACATGTTACCATAACACATAAATCGGATGGATTTATAGTTTCGAATGATGGATCTAAGAACTTCACGTGGGCAGAGAAGCAGCAGATAAAGGATGAGCTTTTCGGCGAAAACCGTGTCGCCATTGAAGTATATCCAAAGGCAAACAGACTTATAGATACTGCAGATGTTTATCATCTTTGGGTATTTGATAAGAAGTTTGAGATGCCTTTTGGGATACATCCTAAAGAGTATAAACCCGCCATCAATCGTGGAGCCTTAGCTTTAACCAAAGAAGAATTAAATGTTCTCCAGGATTACTTCAACAACGCAGGAACTGATGATTAATCGAATAAGTACATACTGCAAAGTAGAGGTGCATATGGTGTTACTGATGATATAACATATGTAAGGAAGCCTTTGGAAAACCAAACTAAGTTAGCAAAATCAGTTAATTTATTGGTAAGAATCTTAAGTAGTTAGTTTATTATTTAAGTAGTTAGTTTATTATTTAAGTTAATGCACCTGTGGTGGAATGGCAGACACGGTAGACTTAGGATCTACTCCTAGTAGGGTGCAGGTTCAAATCCTGTCAGGTGCATGTCTCTGTGGCGGACGGTAAATGTAATGAGCTCAACCGGTCAGAAGTAATGTAGAGTTGTAACCGCCTTATCCTCTACTCCCGAGCGTAGCGGGGCAAACAGTACCTACCAATGTTCACTATCGCAGAAGTAGGAATGACGATTCAACTAGGCAGAGTTTCAATGCGTGAGGTCGCTAGTTGAATCGTTATTTTATGTATGAAAGGGAAACTTATCTGATTTTTTGTTCTGTAGATACTTAAACTACAGGACTATCTTGAACGACTTGCTTATTATGCAGAGATGAGAGGTGAACAAAATGAATAAAGTAAAAATCAAAAGGAATGTTTTGGGCGATACGAGGACAGCAACAAGAGTCCCTACATTCTATGAGTTCGTTGATAGTAACGAGAGTCATATGGACGATGTTTTAAACATGATGTATGAATTAGCAACAGACATACGCAAAGCTGGAAAGGATCACGATTTCACAAAAAGGGAAGATCCAGAGAAATCATTATTTTACAGAGAGTTATGTGCAACGATAGAAGGAAACATGGATAGTTTCATAGATGGCAAATGGTATTCGATGCACTGTTGTACAGAAAGGCATCATCTAAACGAACATTGTCCAGAAGATGTGAATCTAATTGATGTATTAGAAATGATTTGCGATTGCGTGTGTGCAGGCATGGCAAGAAGCGGAAATGTACGTCCTGTTTCGATATCTGATGATATATTGCGGAAAGCGTTTGATAATACAGTGCATATGTGCATCAACTCTGTAGAGATTGGAGGTGATGATGTAGAAAGGAGAACAGATGATCCGATTTCCGATTGATTGTCCGTCTGATTGCTCACATTTGCGAGAGTGGGATATGTCGATTGACGATTTGACTTATGTATGCGAAGAATTGAACATTCAGATTGATGGATGTGATACAGTGTATGAATGGCTTTTACCTACTTGCCCAAAAGAAAGGAAAACCGATGACTAAGGAAGAAGCAAAAAGAGAAATTCTATTCAGAGAAGTCATGGTTGATAGTAGGATTGATAAGGCTTATGATGTTGCAATAAAAGCACTGGAACAGCCTGAACCGCATTGGATTCCATGTACTCCGTCTGAATTGCCTAAAGATAAGATGCTGTGGGTAACACATGATAATGGACTGTGCAGATATGTAGATAAGGTTTTCTATGACATGACAGAATGGAGCGAGCCTGTATCAGATGTAGTAGCTTATATGCTGTATGAAGAACCGGAACCATATGAGGGTAAATAGAATGACGAGAAATGAAGCTATCCATTTTTTGAAGCAGTTAGAAGAACTAATATTGGGGCAAAATTCCTCACTTACAAAAACTAAGAACGCAATAACGGAAAGTTTTGATATGGCTTTCGAAGCACTAAAACAGCAAGAAACTATGTACTATCCTCAAGTTGACGGGATTACGCCATCCGTTATTACAGAGTTAGACTCTGCACAGCCTGAAATCGTGCGGTGCAATGACTGTAAAAATAGGGAAACGGATGACTGCCCTATGTACTATGAAGAATGGATAGAGTATGATGATGACGGGTATTTAGAGCATGATTTTATCGTCCATGATAATACTAAGGATGCAGGTTTTTGTGATCGTGGAGAAGGAAAAGATGAATGAAGGAGCGAGTGAGGAAGGATGATGAAATGGGAAGCGGAAGAAAAAGGGTATACATGTAACGATTGCTTCCTGTCAATGCAGAATTGTCACGATATGAGCATTTGCTGTGAAGATGAAACTGGATTATGTGATTACTTTGAAGAGATAGACAGAGAAGCAGAAAGGCGGGAAGAATGAGCAGGACAATAACGCATACCTACAACGAGCAGCACCCGACCAACAAGGACTATCTGATTGCAGTATTAACAGATTCGATTGATGATGGCGGGGCATCTTACGAGGCAATGGCAAGGTATGACATCGAGTGCCCTTACTTCGGCAACGATGATTGCCTGAACGAGCATGAGGGCAACGAGTACGGCTCTAAAGAATATACGGAAGGATGTGTCAGGTGTAAACTGGCATGGCTTGATAGAGAGTATGACACGTATCCGTCTAATGACGGAATTTGGGAAAGGCGGGAAGAATGAAGTACGATCCTAACACATATTGCAGAGACTGCAAGCGTAGTATTTATGGCGAATACGCCGATTGTGACATAAATATCGAGAACAACGGAAGGTATGTCAAAGGAGATCATCCTTGCTATTGCAAGATCGGTTTAGACGGGAAGATGGCAGAGAACTATCCTTGGGAAGGGGAGAAAAATGAAAGTTGCTAAAGAACTTGAGAGGTTGAAAAACGTGATAGCAGAAATAGAGGAACAGTATTGTGAAAACTGTCAAGAGTGGGATTGCGATTACTGCCGATTCGAAACAGACAGCACAGAAAGGATAACCGATGATAGCGATTAAAGATATGGAGATGCCAAAGTGTTGCCCTGGGTGCCCATTGTATGACAATGAGTATGGGCAGTGTAAGGCCAACAAGGATATTGTTATAAATTTTGATGAAAGACCAAGTAACTGTCCGTTTATAGAAACTGTAGAAGTTCAGGATGCTGTCAGCCACCAGGCGGCGATTGATGCAATTAAGCAGGTTTTTGAATGGGAAGTTATCATGGAAAACGATTATGCCATCAAAAG
>Ga0247610_10004657_pt1 | contig 14626 bp, 12 predicted proteins | sample 174DNAGHGhighgp2_FD_193483 | JGI IMG/M metagenome (GOLD analysis project Ga0247610, IMG submission 193483) | Sheep rumen microbial communities from Palmerston North, Manawatu-Wanganui, New Zealand - 1742 DNA GHGhigh gp2 | ecosystem: Host-associated > Mammals > Digestive system > Stomach > Rumen... | reverse complement strand
GAGAGCGTCGACACAGCCGAAGGAAACAACATCATTCGACTGTACACCAAATTCGCCGACACCTATCCCGACGACACCCTCACCGCAAAATATCTCCACAACGCCGCCAGGGTTGCCTGCGGAATGGACCTCATCGACGAAATGACCGAATTCTACGACCGCGTGATAGACAACTACCCGGACTACAGCCAACTCGCCGAATGCTACTACGAAAAGGGCATCGCCCTCGACAACGCAGGCCGCAAAGAAGAAGCCCGACAAGCTTACCAGGAATTTCTGGAAAACTATCCCGACCACTTCCTTGCCAACGACATCCGTATGGCCCTCCCGCTACTCGACCTCTCAGACGAAATGCTCATCAAGCACCTCCAGAGTATAGAACACTAAAAAACATGGACAGATAAACCAAACGATTTCATAAACTCCCCAAACAACAAACAACGACAAGCCCCAAAGAGATATCTTTGGGGCTTGTCGTTTTAAGGTAAACAGTCAGGTCTCTTTGACGTTTATGGCAACCTCTATAATTCGTTTAATTCGTGTTTTGCTTGCAAAACAAACTCGTTGGTTTTTAGAATTATATTCGTATTATTCGTTAAATTCGTGTTCAAGAAAAAAAGAATTTTTAGAGGTCTCCTTATGGTAGTTATACGCACAGTATCATGATTTCAACGTCAACTTCTCCTATTCCGGATAATACTCTGAAAATGAATGGTCGTCGTAAAAGATGATGACTTTCGAGACTCTTTTCTTAGCGAGAATCCGTTTTTCAGCACCGTCTGGTTTGGCCGTTCCGTTTACGCGATTCTCGTCGACTTGAGAATCCACAGGATTTTTTGCAAACTGAACCACGGGAGGAACTGCAGCCGAATCTTCTCCTCGCTGCAATGGCGACGCATTTTCTTTGGCGTCAACCAAACTGCTCTCGACACCTTGCGGTTCATAGTTAGACTCTCCAGTTTGCCTCGGCTCGTTTTCCACGACCCTATATTCATTATTATATTGCTTGTCGGCAGAAGTAGCATTCTGTGAATCGACCGATGACGGTCTCTCCAAATTTCGAACCTCCTTTGAGGGTTCCACTTCGTCAAACAACGAAGGCTCTGTTTCAGAAAACAGATCACGTTCCGAGACGGAGGGCGAGGTTTTCGTCTCATCATCGCGCATCGAAACATCATCACGCCGCAAAACAGGATTTGAATTGTCGGTTTTCGGAGCTTCGACCATTTCCGGCCGACGTTGGGATACCGGCGCCGAAACAGGTGCCGACACCGGAGCCACCTGACGCGATGGGGACGGTCCGACCATAGACACCGGCATCGAAGTAGGTGCCACGTACATTTCACCCTCTCCAAGGGTCAGCCATTTGATGTCTATCTCCGGATAACGCGTCACAACCTTCATCACAAAATCCAGACTCGGACGATTTCTGCCCGACAAAATATGCGACATACCCGAGGGTTGAATTCCTATCTCCTCGGCAAACTGACGAGAAGTAAGATTTTTGGCCTTTAAAATAAGATTTATCCTGTCTACCATAAATTTAGAATTATAAATGTAATCCAAATGATTTTACAAAAGTACAAACAATTTTTGAAACATTTGTAATAATTGGTAAATTTATGTTTGTAAATATAAATATTACAAAAGTGAAAATTTAACCAATATAAACTATATAGTTGTTTTTTAATACTTTAATTATATGAATTAGCCAATTTTTATCGTGTGTAATAATTTTTATTTTATTTAAATTACTACTTAAATAAAAATATATTATATGTACTCAATCAACATATTAACTAAAATCAAAACATTAATTTCAGTGAAAAATGAATTTTTACAATTATTCTGCAAAAACATTTGTAAATATTACAAAAGTATACCATATTACATTTGTAGTATATTGAATATATTTGTATTTATATACAAATGTAATTTTACAAATTTCACCGCTAATCGCTTTTCTCGCAGTTCAGCATATTTCTACTCCTAAAAGATGATTATCGTCGATTAGAAGGCGTTTATTTGCGTTTTGTTTTTTCATACTCTAATGCGATAAAACTCCCCTATACTTTCAAAAAACACATATACCCTTACTCCAAAAATCCACTGCCCTTGAAAAAAAAAATTCCAATACCCTTACTCCAAAAATCCACTGCCATTGATAAAAAAGACCAATACCCCCTGCCACAAAAAAACTCCCCCACCCTTGCTACAAAAGCTCCACAACATTCAAAAAAAATTATTTTTTTTCGCCTTTTCATATACTTGAAAAATCGTTTTTACGTTATGGGGAAAAAATTAAAGTAAAACTATCATGAAAAAAAGCATTGCTATTGTTTGTGTCGTTATGCTGTTTGCCATTATCGGAGCTTCGTGCTCGCATAAAACATGCCCTGCCTATCGTGGCTCGATTGCAGAAAATGTAGTGGCCGAATAACACACATCATTCCTCTCTTCAAAAGGTACTATACCCTACCCCCCAATAGGGACAGTACCCCCCACCCGTCTCCTTTCCGGGAGACACAAACAAAAAAAAAGCGTGAGATTTGAAAAATCAAACCTCACGCTTTCTCTTTTGTCAAATATTCAATTCTCAGAGGGGAATGATTGACGACTTACGCCGCCAAATATCCTTACCCTCAGAGAGCTATCTTCTGATTTACAATAGCAAGAATTTCAGCCTCTTCCTTGATTGCAGCGGCTTCGATGGCGGCAGCCTTTGCAAGGATGTCGTTCTTGAAAGCTTCGTCTTTCAGGCTGCTTGCATTGATCTTCACATTGAGGTGTGCACCCATAACGGCACTGCGTGCAGCGAGAGCTCCAACACCACCGTCGGTAACGCTGGCAGGATTGCCCCACTCTACCATGGCACGGCAGACTTGGAATGCTTCCATCGATTTTTGCATTGTATGGAAAGGCACTTCGGTGGCGAATTTGGTTGCCTCTTGTATTGCTGCAGTGCGTGCTGCCTTCTCTTCGTCGGTTTTCTTGGGCAGGCCAAAAGCATTCATAATCTTGTTGAATGCGTTGGTATCCTCGTCGACAAGGTGCAGAAGGTCGTTCTTCAGCTGCTGACCGTGGACAGCGACATCGCTGAACTTCTCCCATTCGTCGTCGTATGCGGCTTTTCCACCAGTAAGGTTGGCTACCATTGTACCTAACGAAGCGGCAAGGGCGCCCATATATGCACTGACCGAACCACCGCCGGGAGCGGGACTTTCGGAGGCTGTCTCCTCGCAGAATCCTGTGCAGGTAAGGTCGACAAGTTTCTTCTGGCTATGGTCCTCAATAAGGAATTCAATAACTTTCTCCTTGGGATTGAAGGGCTTAAGGTCATCAAGACCCATCGATTTGATTGCCACCTTCATAATCTCGTCTTCGCTGACACCGAGCGAGCGTTTTTGCTTGGCAAGATAATATTTGCCGGCATCGATGAGGACGCTCTTCGGAATGAGTCCGACAATCTCACAGCCAGTTACACGTATACCGCGGTTCTGTGCACAGCGGCACACTTCGTCGAAACACAGGTGTACCGGAGCAACCTTTATCGATGTGATGTTCATCGACACCTGTGCGATACCGTAATCCTCTATATACCAACCAATAGCCTTGGTACCTTTGAGGGTTCCGGGAATCATGATAGTCTTGCCGTTCTCGTCTTTCATGGGTTTGCCCGAAGGTTTGCCGCCTTCACGTTGCGGACGACCCTTCTCGCGCACGTCGAAAGCAATAGCGTTGGCACGGCGAGTGCTGGTTGTGTTGAGGTTATAGTTGATGGCCACGAGGAAGTCACGAGCGCCTACTTGGGTTGCGCCAGTCTGGGCGGTATGGTCGTTCCAGGCATTGGGACCGTAGTCCGGCTTCCACTGCTCGGTACCAAGACGGGTCGAGAGGCTCTCGTATTCACCTGTACGGCAGTATGCCAGGTTGCGACGTTCCGGAATCTTGGCAGCATTCTCGTAGCAATAGATAGGAATCTGGAGCTCGTTGCCAATGCGTTCTGCCAGTTTGTGTGCATACTGCACAGTCTCTTCCATCGTGATGTTGCTGACGGGGATAAGCGGGCAGACATCGGTGGCACCCTGACGGGGATGGGCTCCGTGATGCTGACGCATGTCGATAAGTTCTGCGGCCTTCTTCACTACTCTGAAGGCAGCTTCGCATGCCTGCTCAGGTTCGCCTACAAAGGTTATGACCGTACGGTTTGTCGTTGCACCGGGATCTACATCAAGAAGTTTGACTCCTTCAACCTTTTCGATCTCTGCCGTGACTTGGTTGATGATATTCATGTCGCGTCCCTCGCTGATATTGGGAACGCATTCGATCAGTTGTTTCATATATATTTTATTTATTTACAATATTCTAATCAATTTCACTCTGTCTTAAACAGACTACAAAGATAATGATATTCCGTCAATTGCCGAGAAAACTTTTTTTTCACAGCAGGTCTTTTGCCTCAAATGCAGCCGCCCTAAGCTTATAGTATTGGTATTTCCCGTCGAAATGCTCATGCATCTCGGTGAGTGATTTGGGGTGCATCTCAATGATATACTCAACAATATCGTCCAATTCATCGGTCGTCAAAAGCGTATCTACACTTATAGCGCCCGCTTCGAGAGCATTCTGCAGATGTGTAGTTATCGTCTTGTATGTCAAGCCTCTCTCCTTTGCAATATCTTCAATGGAGCGTCCTTCCGAAAAGAGACGCACCGTTTCGACCCATACAGGTGCTTTCTTTGGTTTTGGCTCTTTATCTTTCTTATAACGTGAACGGTATGTGGCTTTTTTGCCTGACGAGTCGCGTTCCTGCTCTAACATGAAATCGACTTTTGCCTGGTTGTACACCTCGGTCGAAAAGCCTTTTGCTGCTACCCTTTTCAGACATTTTTGTTTCAACGACACCGCTTCTGTCAGCGATGCCGACAACTCGTTGAATTCCGCAGCCACAGCCTTGTTGCCCACTTCGATTTCCAACAGCGGCACCAATGCCTGAAGCAGTTGCTGAATCTGATTGTCAAAATACGCAACACCTTTCGCAATGCGTTCGTTCAGGAATGCCTCATCCCCAGAAGTGCCCTGCATGCTGATACGCGACAGCTGGTTGTGGAACTTTTCCGACACCGAACCAAGGTCCACAAGCTGCCCTGTACAAAGCTGCGACATACGCTGTGCCTGGTCGGCAGTGTGCGTCGCAGATGCTGCTGGTACACATCATTAACTCTGTCGGCGGCTTTTATGATAGCGGAAAAGTCGAAGAGTTCGTATACCATCTCGTTGAAGTATGCCGACTGGAATGCCGAGAGCTGGCCTTCAATTTTATCCGCACTAAGGAAGGTGCTGTTGAACTGATGAATGTCGTCGTTGTCGAAAACGCAATGCTCCGAAATCGGCGAGGCAAGCACCAATCCCTCGAGTGTTCGGCAACGGCTCAAGGCCACATACACTTGTCCATAAGTGAATGCCATTGCCGCATCGATAATGACCTTGTCGAACGTCAGACCCTGGCTCTTGTGCACCGTGATGGCCCACGCCAGACGAAGCGGGAATTGGGTGAATGTGCCGTCGACTTTCTGCTTTATCTGGTTGTCCACTTCGTCAATCTCGTACTTCACGTTCTCCCATCTTTCTTGCTTGACGATGATGTGCTGGCCGTCTGTGTCGACAACCGCCACCCCCTCTTCCGGGTCAAAGCCTTCTACCGTAGCAAGTTTCCCATTGTAGTATTGGTGCGCGTTGCTGTCGTTCTTGACAAACATCACTTGGGCTCCCTTCTTGAGTGTGAGCGTGGACTCGGTGGGGTACGACGATTCCGGGAAATTGCCTTCGATTACAGCCTTGAGCTCGATAGGATTGCTCTGAATTGCAGCCAGTTTCGACTGGTTCACCTCGTTCGCCTGCCAGTTGTGGGTCGTAAGGCGGATATAGCCCTCGTTGTCCGCCGGACTGAAGCGCGGCTTGTACCGGCTGTTCAGCTTAGCCAAGGTATTTTTATCCAAGTGGTTATCTCGGATACTGTTGAGCAGGTTTATAAATGTCGGGTCTTGCTGTCGGAAGATTTTTGTCAGCTCGATGGTGATGAAGTTGGTCTTTTTCAGCGCCTTGCTGTGGAAGAAGAACGCCGACGGATAGACCTGCTCGAGGTATGGCCGCTCCTCCTCTTTGACGACGGGCGGGAGCTGTTGCACATCGCCAATCATCAGCAGCTGTACACCACCAAAAGGCTTGCTGCTGCGACGATAGCGACGCAAAGTCATGTCGATGGCGTCAAGCAGGTCGGCCCGCACCATACTTATCTCGTCAATGATGACAAGATCCAATGTGCGGATAATCTTTATCTTCTCCTTACGAAGCGACTTGTACTTGTCGGGCATCTGGTATTCCGTGACCAGCTCCTTGACATCGGGCAGATACGGACAGAGCGGCAACTGGAAAAAAGAGTGGATGGTCACACCGCCCGCATTCACAGCAGCCACACCGGTAGGTGCCAACACCACAGAGCGTTTGCATGCCGACGAGACGATATGGCGCAGGAATGTAGTCTTACCTGTCCCCGCTTTACCGGTAAGGAAAACCGAGACATTGGTCGTCTTTATGTATTTCTCAGCTATCTCGAGTTGCGATGTCGTCTGCATCTTATTCTATGCTTTCAACACTCGATTCTCACGAAATCGGAACTCTACGGTCCAAGCCGAACGTCATGGGCGACACCTTTAGCTGGGGCGCGAACTGCAGGCGTTTCCACTCGTTCTGACGCACCTTGCGAATCACTTGTGCAACGAGGTCGCTGTCGTAGCCTTCCTCCACAATCTCGTCGTGCGACATCTGCTCTTCGATGTGCAGGTTCAATATTGCATCGAGCACTGCATAGTCGGGCAGCGAGTCGCTGTCTTTCTGGCCAGGGCGCAACTCGGCCGACGGCGCTTTGCGAATCGAGTTCCAAGGAATAATCTCACTCTCGCGGTTGATCCACTCCGACAATTCATAGACCTCGGTCTTGTAGAGGTCGCCGATTACGGAAAGCGCACCACAACTGTCGCCATACAGCGTGCCGTAGCCCATCGCAGCCTCGCTCTTGTTGGTCGTGTTGAGCACGAGGGCACCGAATTTGTTGCTGTACGACATAAGTATGGTTCCGCGTATACGTGCCTGCATGTTCTCTTCGGTGACGTCCTCGGCACGGTCGCCGAAAACAGGCTTCATCGTTTGCCGCAGCGCATCGAAACAGTCCTTGATGGGCACTATGTCGTATTTTACGCCCAGATTGTTGGCAAGGTCTTCTGCGTCCTTCACCGAGTGGTCGGTCGAATATTGCGATGGCATCAGTATGCCATGTACGTTCTCCGGCCCCAAGGCTGCAGCAGCAAGGGCGCACACCAAGGCAGAATCGATGCCGCCGCTCAATCCTATCACACAGCGTTGCAAACCGTTCTTGACGAAGTATTCGCGCAAGCCCATCACAAGTGCTTTGTAGACAAGTTCGACGGCTTCTGGTTTCTCATCGTCCTCAATGGCTGTCAGAAGCTGGAGGTCAACTGTCTGGCTCGACTCCTCGAAATACGGGAGCTGGCACAGCACCGAGCCTGCCGCATTCAGCGCCATTGATCCGCCTGCGAAAAGGAACGGGCCTTCACCACCAATACGGTTGACGAAGACAAGCGACGCATTCAAGTTCTCGACAATCTTGTGCATACGGTAACGGATGCTGTACGGCTTATTGTATTCGAACACGTTGCATCCACAGCAGATAATCATGTCGGGCTGCTCGGAATGTCCTTTTGTCAGCTCCTTGAGGTCTTCATAGAATCCTATGGCAATCCGCTGTCCCTGGAAGTTTATGCTCTGTACGCCCTCACCACGGACGAAGTATTTCTGCTCGTCGGGAGCAAGATATTTCTTGGTGACAATGGCACGGATGGCACAGTTCTGTACAAAAACGATGGCATTGCACAGCCCCTTGTCCTGAATCTGCAGAGGCATGCCAATCAGGAATGCACGATGCTCCGACAGCTGTATGAGCTGCTGCAGTGCTGCCTGCGCCCTTTTCTGCAAGTCGGTGTATGCCGCCGACCCGAAAAGTGGGTATCCGCAAAGCGTGCATGCCGGAAACACAGTAAGCAACGCATCTTTCGAAGCCTGCGTGTCGAGCTCGGCCATGATCCATTGCAAATTCTCTTCCGGATTGTTTGTTATAACATTGTGCTGGACTATATGGACATTCATATTGTTCTTTAAATTAAATTAGTATCAATATATATATAATAACATTTCGAACGGCAAAAATACGCATTTTTTTGCAATGCACAAAACCCACCCTCAGAATCAGCCTGCCCTGCGCATCCGACAACAGTTGGTGAGCTCTGTAATTAGTTTATTTCGCGTTTTGCCTGCAAAACAAATTTCTTAACAGCGACAGATTAATTCGCTAAATTCGTTTAATTCGCCGTTAAAAAACTTAATTAGAGTTTGTTTCGCGTTTTGCTTGCAAAACAAATTTCTTGACAGCGACAGATTAATTCGCTAAATTCGTTTAATTCGCCGTTAAAATACTTAATTAGAGTTTATTTCGCGTTTTGCTTGCAAAACAAATTTCTTGACGACAACAAAATAATTCGCCAAATTCGTTTAATTCGCCGTTAAAAAACTTAATTAGAGTTTATTTCGCGTTTTGCCTGCAAAACAAATTTCTTGACAGCGACAGATTAATTCGCTAAATTCGTTTAATTCGCCGTTAAAAAACTTAATTAGAGTTTATTTCGCGTTTTGCTTGCAAAACAAATTTCTTGACAGCGACATATTAATTCGCTAAATTCGTTTAATTCGCCGTTAAAAATAGACTTGGCACGTTTATAAAAAAAGAGAGACGGTGCTTCAACACCGTCTCCCCTTTTGCCACGTCTACCAGCCGAGGATTTTCTTAAAGTCGTATGCTTCCGGATTGGGCAGATACTTCTTGGCTGCCTCGTAGTCAGCAGGTGTGATGTAGTCCATTATGTCGTTGACATAGCTCATCACCTTGTTGCTGTTCACATTGACCAGACGCGGAGGAATCTTACCACTGACGGGATCCTGCAGGTCTTTCAGATACAGCGGTGTCACAGCGCCCTGATGGTCCACGTAGACCATACAGCCGGTACATCCCTGGTTGAAGAGCGTGTGGACACCCATACCCATCAGCGAACAATAGGTAAGGTCGAACGCTATAGGCGTATGGCAACGGATCTCGTAGCCTATCTCGACAGGACGGCTCTTCACCTTGAGTCCCAATTCTTTGACTTTGCGCTCGAGCAGGTCGTTGAAAATGTGGGCCTTGCTAACCTTGCCCAGTTCGGGATGGCCATGTTCGTCGTAGCTGAAATGTATGCCGCTCTTGGCAATCTCCTCGTCACTCAGGCTGTGGAATACACCTTCCGAAATCATTGCTGCGCCATAGTTGATACCCATAAGTTTGCGCTTCACAATGCAGGAAACCACCATGTTGACTATCTTCTCGACCGTTATCTCTGTCTTGTTGAAGAATTCAGGAATGATCACCATCGGATAGTGGCAAGCACCGGCAATGCCGAGAGCCAAGTGTCCGGCCGAACGTCCCATGGCGCTCACGACAAACCAGTTCTCGCTGGTACGTGCGTCTTCCATCACTGCTGTGGCGAGCACACATCCCTGCGCCTTGGCACTGTTGTAGCCAAACGTAGGGCTGCTGTTGGGCAGCGGCAGGTCGTTGTCGATCGTCTTCGGAACATGGATGTTGGCAATGGGATAATGCTTGCTCTCCAGGAATTTAGCGATACGGTTTGCTGTCGAAGCCGTGTCGTCGCCACCAACGGTGACAAGCAGTTTGATTTCGTTGTCGGTGAAAAGCTTGAGGTTGAAGCGTTTCTCAAAATCCTCGTCTGTCGGTTTAAAACGGCTCATTTTAAGCAACGAGCCACCTTTGTTGAAAATCTCGTCGGCAATGAGGAAATCGAGATCCTGCATACGGGGCGATTCTGTGAACAGCGCCGAGTATCCGCCATGCAGACCAATGACGCGATAACCGTCGCGAAGGAAAGTTTTGGCAACAGATGCCACCACTGTATTCATTCCGGGGGCAGGACCGCCACCCGTCAAAATTGCTATACTTTTGCTCATAATATATATAATATGAATTAGTGAATTTGAATTTGCAAAATTACACTTTTCCGCACAATCCGACAAACAAAAATGCTTTTTTCTCAAAAAAAACAAAAAAAATTTTCATCGTCTGTAGTTTTTTGGCCTCGAGTTACGTTTTAGTAGATGTAAACAAAATGCAAAAGGCATTTCCTCTACAGAACTAAAACAGAAATTCAATAATTTTTTTAATCAAAAACACAATTCAAACAATGAAAAAAACATTCCTTTTCGCTCTCGCAGCAACCCTCATGCTCGGTATGGCTTCTTGCTCTAAAGAAAACGTCGAACCCACCACCAACCAGAGCACAGACGTTTTGGCCAACGCTATCAAGGCTAACGAAAGCAACAACTTCGCAAACACTCAGTGGGTCAGCAATGTCGACACTGTTCTCGACCTCGCTGCCATCTATGGCATCAACGACCCCAACATCGACCTCCAGCTGCCCATCAACACCACTTTCACACTCGACTTCAACGCCACTGGCGACACCCTGGCTCTCTCAATATCCGCTTTCGACAGCTCTGAAGTTGTCTTCGTTACCGCCGACGGCGAAAGCATGACCATCAACTTCGCATTCAACTACGACCAGACCACCAACGTCGGAACCATGGTAGGTACCGTCAACGAAATCATGAATGGCGATCCCGTGACCATCACCCTCAACTTCGTCTACGATGTCACCAACAACACCATGACCGTGACTTCTCCCCTCCAGGGCGACCCCAACGACCCCGTTTCCACCACTTTCCTCGGATTCTTCGAAACACTGGTTTTCAGCATCGTCTAAAACCTAACAACAAATAATGTGGAAAGGGACTCAATACTGAGTCCCTTTTTTTTATACTATTATCCAATAAAAAGAAGTATCTTTGCAAGCATGAAAGAACTCGTTTTTGCCACCAACAACAAACATAAACTACAAGAAGTCAGCGAAATGCTCGACGGAATAGTACTAATCAAAAGTCTTAACGACATCGGTCTCGCCGGCGACATACCCGAAACGGCCGACACCCTCGACGGCAATGCACTGCAAAAAGCGCAATGGGTCTATGAACGTACAGGTCTGGACTGCTTTGCCGACGATACCGGACTCGAAGTCGAAGCACTCGACGGCAGACCAGGTGTATACTCGGCACGCTATGCCGGCGAACACTGCTCGTTCGACGACAACATCAACAAGATGCTCTCCGAAATGCAAGGCAAAACCAACCGTCGCGCATGTTTCAGAACTGTAATTTGCCTCATCGAGAACGGCGAGCCACGCTACTTCGAAGGACGTGTAGACGGCCAAATCCTGACCGAGCGCTATGGCAAAGAAGGTTTCGGCTACGACCCCATCTTCATGCCTGACCGCTTTGCCGTTAGTTTTGCCGAGATGCCACTCGAAGTGAAAAACCACATCAGTCACCGCGGCAAAGCAGTCGCAAAACTCGTAGAATACCTCAAAAAATAACAAAATAACAAAATACCGTAATCCCGTAATCCCGCAATACCGTAATACCGTAATACCGTAATCCCGCAATCCCGCAATCCCGCAATCCCGCAACTCCGCACCCCAAAAAGCATAATCAATTGAACTACTATAAAGTATACCCATTCGAAGTCCTTCAAGGTTTCACCGACACAGCAATGTTTGTGCTCATGCTCTACGAGCCTGTCGAAAACCTGAAAGTGCCCGTGATGATTGGCGAGCACGAGGCCGAGATGATTATCCTCGAGCAAGAACACCGGCAGGCACGCCGCCCAATGACTTACCAGCTCATCATCTCAATCCTCGACGCCTTCGCATTGACATTGAAGCTGGTACGCATCGACCGTTTCGAAGAAGGAATCTTCTATGCGTCGCTCATTGTCAGCGACGGCTTCAACGAAAAGACAATCGATGCACGGGCCAGCGACGCTGTTGTGCTGGCGTTGCATCAGTCTGTCGATATCGAGATGGCAAAATCCGTACTGCAAGAAACAGGTTTCACACCACAAAGCAACGACATCGACCTTGGCAACACCCTTTCCTCGTCAGAGAGCATCGAAAGTCTCGAAGAAGAGCTGCAACGGTGCGAAGAAAACGAGAACTACGAACGTGCAGCAGAAATAATGAAAGAAATCGAACGATTGAAAAAAAACAAAAACTGAAACCATGAAATCCATAAACGAAGCCGCCGACTATCTGCTTAGCCACACCTCATGCCGCCCGACGACGGCAGTCATCCTCGGAAGCGGTCTCGGCAAACTGGCCGACGCCATCCAGAACCCCGACATCATCCCCTACAGTGAAATCCCTCACTTCAAGACCAGTACAGCCGTCGGGCACAAAGGCAATCTTATTTTCGGAACGCTGGGCGATAAGCCCATTGTTGCCATGCAGGGACGTTTCCACTACTACGAAGGCTACACCATGCAGGAAGTGACATTCCCTGTGCGCGTAATGAAACGCATTGGCATTCAGCGCATACTGGTATCTAATGCCGCCGGTGGACTCAATCCCGACTTCAACGTCGGCGACCTTATGGTCATCACCGACCACATCAACTTCATGCCCAATCCCCTGATAGGCAAAAACCTCGACGAAATGGGACCCCGTTTTCCCGACATGACGACCGTCTACAGCCGACCGCTACGCCAAAAGGCTCACCAGACTGCCGAAGCATTGGGCATCACCCTCCGCGAAGGAATCTATGTAGCCGAAACAGGTCCTACCTATGAAACCCCTGCCGAATACCGCATGTTCCGCATGATGGGAGGCGATGCCGTGGGCATGTCGACAGTGCCTGAAGTCATCGTGGCACGTCACTGCGGCATGGAAATATTCGGCATGAGTGTCATCACCAACTGCGCCAAAGACCTCGGCGAAGATTGCCTCAACGACGGCGACGACGTGGTGCGTGCCGCCGACCGCGCCGCCGACAACATGACCCACATTTTCACTTCTCTTGTCGGATGAGAGCGATACACAAAATACTAATCTTCACATTTCTGCTCTCTGTCACCTTCGGTTTGAAAGGTCAGACCAGGCAGAGCCTAAGCTACGGCATCGACCCCGTGCGCGACTCGATAGCGTTCGCACAGTTCCGCCTCCACATGGACAGCATCCGCGCCGAAAGGCCGACAATCGCGCTCGTACTCAGCGGCGGAGGTGCCAAAGGTGCTGCACATATCAGCATCATCCGATACCTCGAACAGCAAGGCATACCCATCGACCTCGTTATGGGAACCAGCATCGGCGGACTTGTTGGCGGACTGTACGCCTGCGGATATACCGGCGAGGAACTCGAAGCCATCATCCGGAACCAGGACTGGGACTACCTGCTCTTCGACTCGCACCCCCGTCGGTTCGACGCCATGCAGCAAAAGGAATACGACCGGCAGTTCCAGCTCAGCATCCCCTACGGCACCTACAAATGGGACTTCCTCAAACCCGAAATCAACCGTCGAAGCCTGCTGCGCGACGGCATAGTGCAGGGACGCAACATCGAAGACCTATTGGCAAGCCTTACTGTAGGCTACGGCGACGAAATCGATTTCCTCAAACTGCCTATACCCTTCGTATGCGTAGCCAGCGACATGATTTCGGCCAAACCCAAGGTGTGGCATAGCGGCAGCCTCGTCACCGCCATGCGCAGCACCATGTCCATCCCCGGACTCTTCACGCCGGTGCGCACCAACGGCATGGTGCTCATGGACGGCTCCATGCGCAGCAACTTCCCCGCCGACATTGCCCGCAACCTTGGTGCCGACATCATAATCGGCGTCGACATATCGGCGCCGGCACTCTCGGCAGGACAGATGCAGAACATGGTGGACGTGGTTTTCCAGACCTCCGACATACTGGGCCGCGAGTCGTTCGAAGCTGCAAAAAAAGCAACCGACATCTACATCCAGCCCGAACTGTCGGACTTCTCGCTGCTCTCGTTCGACAATGCCAGCATCGCGACAATCATCGACAGAGGACGCCAGGCCGTGATGAAACACACCGACGAAATCGACGAAATAAAGCGACAACTCGAAGGCAAAAACGTTGTCCTGCTTCGACATTCACGCTTCAAAAAAGCCGTCAACCTGCACAGCCAGACAATAAAAATAAAAGATATCCAGTTCGACGGCATCAATGCAAAGGAAGAGAAATACTTGCGACGCCGACTCAACATCCTCTTCCTCCAAGCCAACGACATCCGCATTCCACTGCTCAACCAGCACGACCAGAACAGCGACAACACCATGCAGGTTCATATTCTCGAACTCGAAAACGCCATTGCCGAAATGATGGGCACCAAAGCCTTCGAGAAAGTCACATACGAGATTCTTGGCGACAGCGAACCATACACACTGAAATTCAACTGCTTCAGAGCACCGCTAAACCTATTGGGAGGTAGTGTGCGTTTTGACGCCATCGAGTTCGCCTCCATCTTAACTCACATTGGAATAAACGCCAACAAACTGACCGGCCCCCGTTTAGACCTCAAGGCACGACTG
>Ga0247610_10004655_pt1 | contig 14632 bp, 5 predicted proteins | sample 174DNAGHGhighgp2_FD_193483 | JGI IMG/M metagenome (GOLD analysis project Ga0247610, IMG submission 193483) | Sheep rumen microbial communities from Palmerston North, Manawatu-Wanganui, New Zealand - 1742 DNA GHGhigh gp2 | ecosystem: Host-associated > Mammals > Digestive system > Stomach > Rumen ... | reverse complement strand
GCGACTCCTGGCCCATGGCGGCGAGGCGATTGCCGTCGGAACCACCAGCGTCCGCACCCTCGAAAGCCTCTATTATCTGGGGGTATTGGCAGACCCTCCCCAACCCTCCCTTAAAGGGAGGGAGTCCTCCCCCTTTAAGGGGGAGTTAGAGAGGGTCTTACACGTTCCCCAGTGGATGCCTTACGAGTACGACAACTCCCTTTCGACGACGGAAGCCCTCACAGCCTTGCTCCGCTACATGGACGAGCGAGGCGAGGACGTGCTGCACGCAACCACGCAGATTATCATTGCCCCGGGCTACAAGTATCACATTGTCCGCCGCATGATAACCAACTTCCACCAGCCGCAGAGCACATTGCTCCTGCTGGTCAGCGCCTTCATCGGCGACGCCTGGCACAACGTCTATGACTACGCCCTCAGCCACGACTTCCGCTTCCTCAGCTACGGTGACAGCTCGATGCTCGTGCCCTAGTAGAAAAACATAGCACGCCTAGTTGCTCAACTAGGCACGTCTAGTTTGCCATTTAGGCACGTCTAGTTTGCCATTTAGACGTGCCTGTTTTTTTACTAAACACGCTACATCTATCCACTTATCGTACCAAAACACACAACTAACCCACAAAATAGTGCAACTTCTGTGTTTTTCTTGGCAAAAATTGTACTATTATAATGAATAATGTGTATCTTTGCAGCAAAGAACACATCAAACCATTCTGAGCATGAAGACAAGATTCATCCTCCTGATTGCCCTTTTCCTGCAACTCACTTCGCTGACGATGAAGGCCGACGAGCTGGAGGTTGTGACCACCCCAGTCGATGGCTGTTTTTCCATTGCAGGAGCCACAACTGCCGACAAGGCCATCGTCCTCTACGATGCCAACGATGCTGAAGTGGTGACCACAGTAGCCGACTGCCTCCTCTCAGACCTGAAAGCGGTAACAGGAAAGACGTTCCAGAAGTACAAGACGGAGCCCACAACGCTCAAGAACCCCATCATCGTGGGCACTATCGGGCAGTCGAGTCACATCGATCAGCTCATTGCACAAGGCAAGATAGACGTGAGCGACGTCGAAGGCAAATGGGAAGCCTTTGGCATGCAAGTTATTGACAATCCCATGGAAGGCGTGGCAAAAGCACTCGTCATCTTCGGCTCGCAACCTCGCGCAACAGCTTATGGAATGTTCGAACTCAGCCGTATGGCAGGCGTCTCGCCGTGGATATGGTGGGCAGACGTCACATCTGCCAAGAAGACGAAGCTCTACGTGACGCCTGGCAGACGTGTCTTCGGTTCACCTTCAGTCAAGTTTCGTGGCATTTTTGTGAACGACGAGGACTGGGGCTTACGACCCTGGGGAGCAAGAAACCTCGATACGGAACTGGGCAACTTCGGTCCTAAGACCTACGCCGTCATCATGGAACTTCTGCTCCGCCTCAGGGCGAATACCCTTTGGCCGGCAATGCACCCGGGCTCAAGAGCCTTCTGGTATGAGAAGACGAACATTCCGCTCATCACGAAATACGACATCTACATGGGTTCGAGCCACTGCGAGCAAATGCTCTGCAACAACGAATACGAGTGGGAACGCTTTGGCGGACATCGCGACGAGGATTGGGTGTGGCACTCGAACAAAGAGATGATAATGCGCTACTGGGGTGCACGCATCAGCGAAAGCAAGGACAAGAACGGCATCTACACGCTGGGAATGCGAGCCGTCCACGATGCAGGCATGAACGGTTACAACACGACAGCAGAGAGGGTTGCTGCACTGACCGACATCATTGCCCATCAGCGACAACTCATTGCCGACAGCATCGGCGACCCGACCACCGTGCCACAAATCTTCATCCCATACAAGGAAGTGCTCGACTGCTACAACGCAGGCCTGCAAGTTCCCGAAGACGTCACCCTGATGTGGGTAGATGACAATCACGGCTACATCCGCCAGATGCCCACGCCAGAGGAACAAGCCCGCTCGGGAGGCAACGCCATCTACTACCACCTATCCTATTGGGGGACGCCGGCTGGCTATCTGTGGCTCAGCACCATCTCGCCCTCGCTTTGCAGCTACGAATTGAGCAAAGCCTATAGCCAAGGCATGCGAAACCAATGGATCATCAATGTGGGCGACATCAAGCCTGCCGAAGAGGAACTGGAGTTCTGCATGGACCTTGCATGGGACATCAATAGCTGGAAGCCGGAGGACGCTTACAAATACACAAGGGCGTGGGCGGCACGCACCTTCGGCGAGGAGTTTGCCGACGAGATCAGCGAGATAAAGCAGGTCTATTATCGCCTCGGCATTGCGGCAAAGCCTGAGCATGTCCACCTTTGCTACTTTGACCATTCCAACAAACAAATCGACGAACGCATCGCCGAGTACCAAGACATATATAATAAGGTAGTGGCTCTGCGCTCACGCATCCCTTCCACGTTGCGCAACGCCTACTATGAACTCATAGAATATCCTGTTTGCGGCTGTGCCGACCAAAACATCAAGATTCTGAGAGGACGGCAGAGCTTCGTCTATGCCTGGGCAGGACAGGGCGAGAAGGCACTCTCCTACGCATCGGCAGCACAAGCGGCCTTCGACGAAATCGTCACGATGACCGACAAGTTCAACACAAGCATTGCCGGAGGCAAATGGAACTACATGATGAACTACAAGCCGAACAACATGAGCCAGCACCTGATGCCGTCCGTTGCCTCGGCAGCCGACGTGGGAACAGTGCGCAGTACCATTTCCCAACCGAACATCACGATTCTACCCGGAGGAAGCTACAGCAGTGCTAGCAGCGAAGTTGTGTCCTTGACAGGCTTAGGACTTGCAGGAAGCACGGCAACCGTATGGCCGCTCGACCTAACCGCCTACTCTTCCCCGTCGCAAGCGCCCTACGCCGAATACCTCGTGCCTGTGCAGGAAGGACTCAACGTCATTCAAGTCCGCTGCCTGCCCACCTTCCCGCTCAACACTTCCTACGACTTGAGAGTCGGCATCTCGATTGACGGAAAGACACCCTCTGTCCTCTCTGTAAAGACAACGGCAATGACCACTCCCTGGGACGAAACCGTCGTGCAAGGCTACACAAGAGCTGCCGTCCACCATATCAGCACGAAGAACCAAACAGTGCCTGTCCGCATCTATTTCATGGATCCTGGCTCCACGGTGTGTGCTTTGGCGAGCATCCCCTTTGGAAGCGACACACAAGACTTGACGACTTCTCTCCTGACGAATGCCGATTTCGAATACAACTCCTCGGGAACACTCAACCTGCAAGGCAATATCGGTCGAGGTGTTCCGAAAGGATGGACTGCGACGGGCAAGATGAAAGGCAATTCATGGGGCGTCAACCAAGATGCCAAGCAGATATACGGCATCAACGCCTATTGGGCAACGAGTTCACCGATGCCCGAAGTCTATGAACTCTCGCAAACCATCCCGGCAGGCAAGATAGAGCCTGGCACCTACATGGTCAGCTGCCTGCTGGGCGTACTCAAGGACAAACTGGGCACATGCAGGCTATTTGCCAACGACATCGTGCAATACTATGGCAAGGAAAGCGATTATGTGTCGAGCGTCTTCACGTCGGGAGAAACGCGGACCTTTGCCAGTTACGTCGGTTCGGGTGACGGCAGGATGATACTGAAGCCAATGGAAGTTGTCGTCACCGTTGCCGAGGGCGAAAGCCTGAAACTGGGCATCCGCACCAGCAACCATAGAGGAGACGGCTCACGCGTCACCGGCAACAACCACGGCTGCTTCAAGGTCGACCATTTCCGCCTGCAACGCATTGATGCGGAAGAAGACCCGACAGGCATTGAGAACAGGCTTTATCGGGCGAATGGGACTAACGGGGCCAACGAAACCTATGACCTTGGCGGACGAAAGATGACGGATGGCAACCTGCCCAGCGGCATCTACATCAAGGATGGCCAAAAGAAATTTATCATAAGAAAGTAAACAATATAAACACATATCACAATGAAGACTAAATCTCTATTCTTTCTGCTGCTCATGCTCTTTGCCTTTGGAGCAAAGGCCGACGAACTGCAAGTGGTGACAAGCCCTGTCGATGGCTGCTTCGCCATTGCCGGTTCGACGGCTGCCGACAAGGCCATCATCCTCTACGACGACCAGGATGCCGAGGTGGTGCTGACCGTCATCGACTGTCTGATGTCCGACCTCAAGGCGGTCACAAAGAAGACATTCATAAAGTACAAGGCCGAGCCGACTTCCCTGAAGAACCCCATCATCGTGGGTACCATCGGGCAGTCGAGCCACATCGACGGACTTATTGCTGACGGCAAGCTCGACGTGAGCGATGTCGAAGGGAAGTGGGAAGCCTTTGGGATGCAGGTGATTGACAACCCGATGGAGGGCGTGGAAAAGGCACTCGTTATCTTCGGCTCGCAACCTCGCGCCACAGCATACGGCATGTTCGAGCTGAGCCGCATGATAGGCGTTTCGCCCTGGATTTATTGGGCCGACGTGACGCCAACCACAAAGACGCAGCTCTACGTGACCCCCGGCAGGCGCGTGTTCGGTTCGCCTTCCGTAAAGTTCCGCGGCATCTTCCTCAACGACGAGGACTTCGGCCTCCGTCCCTGGGCGGCAAAGAAGATGGACACCAACCTGAACAACTTCGGCCCCAAGACCTACGGTGCCATCATGGAGCTGCTGCTGCGCCTGCGTGCCAACACCTTGTGGCCCGCCATGCACGCCGGCAGCCGTGCCTTCTGGTTCGAGAAGACGAACATCCCCCTCATCACGAAGTACGACATCTACATGGGCAGCAGTCATTGCGAACAGATGCTGAGGGATAACGAGTACGAGTGGGGCAAGTCGGGCGACAAGTTCGGCGGGCATGGCAACGACGACTGGGTGTGGCGCACCAACAAGGACATGATAAAGCGCTACTGGGCAGAGCGCGTGGGCGAGAGCCGTGGCAAGAACGCCATCTACACGCTCGGCATGAGGGGCGTTCACGACACGGGCATCAACGGTTACAGCTCGACGGCAGAGCGTGTAGAGGCCTTGACGGAAATCATCGCCTACCAGCGACAGCTTCTTGCCGACAGCATCGGCGACCCGACCACCATTCCGCAGATATTCATACCCTACAAGGAAGTGCTCGACTGCTACAACGCCGGGCTTCAGGTTCCCGAGGATGTCACCCTGATGTGGGTTGACGACAACCACGGCTACATACGCCAGATGCCCAATCAGGCAGAGCAGGCACGCTCGGGCGGCAACGCCGTCTACTATCACCTCTCCTACTGGGGTTCGCCGGATTCTTACCTCTGGCTCAGCAGCATCTCCCCCTCGCTGTGCAGCTACGAGCTTTGCAAGGCATACGCACAAGGCATACAGGACCAATGGATCATCAATGTGGGCGACATCAAGCCTGCCGAGGAGGAGCTGGAATTCTGCATGGATTTGGCTTGGGACATCGACAGCTGGACACCCGAACACGCCTACAAGTACACACGCGACTGGGCGGCACGGACTTTCGGCGAGGACTATGCCGACGAAATCAACGCCATCAAGATGGCCTACTACCGCCTCGGCATAGCTGCCAAGCCGGAGCATGTGCAGCTCTGCCACTTCGACCACTCCAACGCGGAAGTTGACGCACGCATCGCCGAGTACCAAGACCTGTATCAAAGGACGGTGGCATTGCGCTCACGCATCCCCTCGACGCTCCGAAATGCCTATTACGAGCTTATCGAATACCCTGTCTGTGCCTGCACCGACCAGAACATCAAGCTGCTCAGGGCACGGCAGAGCTTCGTCTATGCCTGGGCAGGACAAGGCGAGAAGGCGCTCTCCTACGCTTCCGCAGCACAGAATGCCTTCGAAGAAATCAAGACGCTCACCACGAAATACAACAGCGGCATTGCCGGCGGCAAGTGGCAAGGCATGATGGACTACAAACCGAACAACTGGAGCCAGCACCTGATGCCTGCCGTGGCGACTGCGGACGATGTGGCAGAACAACAGAGCAGCATCCTCCAGCCCGACATCTATATTCTCGGCGGAGGCAGTTACGACAATGCCTCCTCCTCGGTGAAAAGGCTGAACGGACTGGGCATAGAAGGCACGACGGCAACCGTATGGCCGCTCGACATGCAGGCCTACACATCGGCCGGCAATGCTCCTTACGCCGAATACACCGTGCCTGTGCAGAAAGGCCTCAACGTTATTCAGGTGCGCTGCTTGCCGACTTTCCGCCTCAACACTGCCTATGACATTCGCGCGGGCATCTCCGTCGATGGGAAGGCCGCTTCGGTCATCTCCGTCAAGCAGACGGAACGAACCGAGGCATGGGACGAAACGGTGGCACAAGGCTACATCCCCGCTGCCGTTCACTACACGAGCACGGAGGACAAGACGGTCAGCGTGCGCGTCTATTTCATGGACCCCGGTCTCTGCGTCAGTGCCATTGCAAGCATCCCCTTCAGTGCCGGAACAGAAGACCTCACGGAGCTGCTCACCAATGCCGACTTCGAGTACGGCACAGGAGGTGCGCTCAATGCACAAGGCTCCCTGACGCGTGGCGTGCCGAAGGGCTGGAAGGCGACCGGCACGATGAGCGGCAACTCATGGGGCATCAACCAGGATGCCAAGCACCTCTACGGCATCAATGTCTATTGGGCAAGCTCCAAGCCGATGCCCGGCACGTATGAACTCTCGCAGACGATAGCCGCATCGAAGCTCGGCGCAGGCACCTACCTCGTCACCTGCCTGCTCGGCGTTCAGAAGGACAAGATGGCGAACTGCCGGCTCTTTGCCAACAAGAACGTCCAATACTATGGAAAGGAGAGCGACTACCAGGCCTCTATGCTCACGTCGGGCGAGACGAACACCTTCGCAGGGTACGGCCCTTCCAGTGCAGGCAAGATGACATTGCGCCCGATGGCAGTCATGGTGACGCTCAAGGACGGCGAAAGCCTCAAGCTCGGCATACGCAGCAGCAACTTCAAGGCCGACGGCACACGCTCCACAAACGACAGCCACGGCTGGTTCAAAGTGGACCACTTCCGCCTCCAGCGCATCGATGCACAGGAAATACCCAACGGCATCCAGAAAATCGACGAAGGACAATGGACGCTGGATAACGATCAGTCATCAATCATCAATTGCCCCTTTATATACGACATGCAAGGCCAAAAGCTCCCTTTTGGCATGATGCGTCAGGGCGGCATCTTCATCATGCGTCGTCTTGACGGCAGCATCGTAAAACTGGCAAAGTAATAAGGTGACAAAAGAGAGGGTTCACTTCAAAACCCTCTTATAGATTGGTTTGCATCATGTGCGACGAGGCAGAGAACTTCCCAAGCCCTGCCTAATCGTGGAGGTTGCGGGAACGCAGATAGTCGAGCAGGAACTGCGGTCTGTCTGTCTGGATGATTCTTGCTCCCAGCACATCTATCAGATAGCCATAGCCCTCCGTGAAATCCTTGAGGGAGGCATCGTCGTCGTGTCCGCCTGCCATCGTGTCCCAAAGCGTGTTGTACCAAATAAGAGAACGTCCTTTCATCGTCTCCTTCAACTTCTTTGGCAATGGATTCGTGTCAGACTTATACAATAGCTCAAAAGCCACAGGGTGCATGTCGCTGATAAATGTCTCTATCTGCTCCTCTGCGTTCTCTTTGTCAAGGTTTATGATTGGCATATAGATGACATCCTTCAGGTAGTTGCCATATTGTCCCTTTACCTTTTCTGCCGAGCTGGTACCCTTCATGACTATCTGCTTGGTGGTTCCTGTCTTTTCCAACAATTCATAGACCTGTTCGAAGTATCGGTCTGCTTTGTCAAGGTTGAGCATCACTTTTCCCTTTGCACGCAACAACGCTTCTTCCAGAGTCGGAACATCGTGAATGGTGCGGATGGCGCACCCGTTTCTCAGCTTCAGAGTCTTGATATAGGCCAGCGTAGTATCTGCAATGGCTCCCTTGCCCGTTGTCGTCCTGTTCAGCGTGGGGTCGTGCATGAGAATGAGTTGTCCGTCTTTTGTGCGCTGAACATCCAGCTCCACTATGTCAACTCCCATCTTGATGGCATTGTCGATGGCCTCAAGAGAGTTTTCAGGGAAGTTGCGCCAGTCGCCTCGATGAGAAGCTACAATCACTGAACTGTCATCGCAATTCAACAGTTTCTCCCTGATTAGGGAAACCCGGTCCTGGGCTGCTGCACTGACGGCAATCAGCGTCAGCAGAGATAATAACAATTTCTTCATGGTCTAAACTCTATTACTGACTATTCAGCCATCGGATGTATGTTTCCTCGGTTATCAGTAACTTGTCGGTTGAATTTTTAAGTAGGCTGTTTATGTTTACGCTGTTTTACAGGAAGTGTGGTGAACACTAACGTTGCAAATGTATACTTTTCCCCCTAATCCCGCAAATTTTCTTGCAGATTTCTTTGCCTATTCACTTCTTTTTCGTATATTTGCAAACAGACGGACATACAACCGTCACCATGAGGGGAGAGGGCGCACCGTGCCACGATGGCAAACACACCGTGCCGCGATGCCCAACGAAGCACGGTGCGTTGACAATCGCGGCACGGTGCGTTGACAATCGCGGCACGGTGCGTTTTCATGAACAACAAATAATATGACAATCCTCAATCGTTCCACCACGAGATGCCAAGGCATCAGACAAAGGTAGCCAGCCAGGGCAGGCTACCTTTGTCTTGCCCCTCTGGGGCGTCTTCGGTGGTATCTTTGCGGATAGTCATTACAAACAAAACCAAATTCCATGAACGACTATCTCGTATTCTCCGCCCTTGCGCTTTACATCCTTGTGCTGGTTGTCTTCACGAGGATTGTAAGGTCGGAAGGCGACAACAACGCTTTCTTCCGTGCAGGCAGGAAGTCGCCGTGGCTTCTCGTTGCATTCGGCATGATAGGGGCAAGCATCAGCGGTGTAAGCCTGGTCAGTGTGCCTGGATGGGTCAACAAGACCGGCATGACGTATGCCCAAATGTGTCTGGGCTTCTTTGCGGGCTATGTGGTCATTGCATTCGTGCTCCTGCCCTTGTACTACCGCCTCCGCCTTACAAGCATCTATAGTTATCTGTCCCAACGGTTCGGCCGGAGAAGTCATCTGACGGGCGCGTGCTTCTTCCTGCTCAGCAAGCTGACAGGTGCTGCGGCGCGCTTGTTCCTGACTTGCACGGTGCTTCATGAGATGACCGTCCGTGCGCTCGGACTTCCCTTCGGCTTCACCGTGGCCGTCGTACTGCTGGCGATATTCCTCTATACACGGCGCGGCGGCATTGAGAACATCGTCCGCACCGACGCCTTGCAGACCTTCTGCATGTTGGCTGCCACAGGGTGCATCGTATGGGGCGTGGCAGACAAGATGAACCTGTCGCCATCGGGAATAGCCGAGACCATTGCCCAAAGCCCGATGAGCCAAATGTTCTGCTGGGACGCGGCGAGCACGCAGTTCTTCCTTCGGCAGTTCATAAACGGTATGTTCATTACCATTGTTATGAACGGAATTGACCAGGACATGATGCAGAAGAACCTGACTTGTACCTCTCTGCGTGCCGCACAGAAGAACATGTGCCTTTACGGAGCGCTTGTCCTTCCTGTCAATCTGCTCTTCCTTGCCCTTGGCGTGCTCCTTTACACCTTTGCCGCACAGGAGGGCATTGCCCTTCCCGATGCCGGCGACCGCGTGCTGCCCATGCTCGTGGGAAGCGGAGCATTGGGGACACTTGTTGTGTTTCCGTTCACGATAGGCATTACGGCAGCAGCTCTCTCCAGTGCCGACAGTGCCATGACATCGCTGACCACAAGCATCTGCGTAGATGTCCTCAGGGTGGAGCGCGACGGGTTCGACCAGAAGGCAGCGTTGCGCATTCGCCATCGCGTACATGTGGCTGTCGCCTTTGCCTTTGCCCTGTGCATCGCCATCTTCCACGTCGCAGGCAGCGGCACGATTATCGACACCATCTACCGCTTGGCAGGCTACACATACGGGCCGCTGCTAGGCCTCTTCTGCTTCGGCCTCTTCACCCGAAGACAGGCAAACGACCGCGCTGTTCCCTACATTGCCGTCACCTCTCCCGTCGTGTGCACCTTGCTCGATTACCTCGCTCCCGTCCTATGGAACTATCACTTCAGCTACGAGCTTCTGCTGCTGAATGCCGCCTTGACATTCCTCTGCCTGCTGTGCTTCTCTAAATCACGTCCGTAGGCAAACAACACGTTATGCCCAAGGGGTCAACGCGGCAGAGTACGCCTTATTTTTCCCCGTGCTGGATTTGTAGGTTTCGCAAGCCCCAAAGTGTACAAAAAAGCGATGAAATGGCCGATTTTTGGAGCGCTTGCCGAAACGCAAGCATAAGTAAAATAGCGAAAGTTGTGACAGTTTGTCAAACGGACAAACGTCACATCCTTCCTTATATTCATATTGTTTAATTCATAATTCATAATAAGGTCTTGCCGTGATGGCCACAACCTTTTAGTTATGAATTATGAATTGTAAACTATGAATTGTCCTAAAGCGTTGCCTTGATTTCGATTTCCTGGAAGGTCTCGATCATGTCGCCTTCGCGCAGGTCGTTGTAACCCACCAGCGAGATGCCGCACTCGAAGTTGGTGCTGACCTCCTTCACGTCGTCCTTGAAGCGCTTGAGGGCATTGATGGCTCCGGTGAAGACCACAATGCCGTCGCGGATGACACGCGCCTTGTTCGAGCGGCTCACCTTGCCGTCCATGACGTAAGCGCCTGCCACGGTACCCACTTTGGTGATGTGATATACCTGACGCACCTCTACCTGTGCCGTCACCTCCTCCTTGATTTCGGGCGAAAGCATTCCCTCCATGGCGTCCTTCACCTCTTCGATGGCGTCGTAGATGACGCTGTAGAGGCGGATATCGACGTCCATCTGCTCGGCCAGCTTGCGTGCCGCTGCCGAGGGACGCACTTGGAAGCCGACGATGAAGCAGTTCTCGGCAGCTGCCGCCATGTTGACGTCGCTCTCGCTGATTTGTCCGACGGCCTTGTAGATGACGTTGACCTGAATTTTCTCTGTTGAGAGCTTGATGAGGGAGTCGCTGAGGGCTTCGATGGAGCCATCAACGTCGCCCTTGACAATAAGGTTGAGCTCCTGCACGCCGCCCAGTGCGATGTTGTGCGCAAGCTCTTCCAAGCCGCGACGCTTCATGGTGCGCAAGCCCTGTTCGCGTGCAAGCTGTTCGCGCTTGCTGGCAATCTCGCGGGCCTCCTGGTCGGAGTTCATCACATGGAAGGAATCGCCTGCCTGCGGCGCACCGTTTAGGCCGAGCACCGTAGCTGCCTGCGACGGGCCGATGGATTCCACGCGCTGTCCGCGCTCGTTGAGCATCGCCTTGACACGTCCATAGTTCGTGCCGGCAAGGATGATGTCGCCAACATGGAGCGTGCCATTGCTGACGAGCACCGTAGCGACGTAGCCGCGTCCCTTGTCGAGGCTGGATTCAATGACGGAACCCGTCGCCTTGCGGTTGGGATTGGCCTTGAGGTCGAGCATCTCTGCCTCAAGAAGCACCTTCTCGAGGAGTTCAGCAACACCATTGCCCTTCTTGGCGCTGATGTCCTGGCTTTGGTACTTGCCGCCCCACTCCTCAACGAGGAAGTTCATGTTGGCAAGGCCTTCCTTTATCTTGTCGGGGTTCGCCCCGGGTTTGTCTATTTTGTTGATGGCAAAGACGATGGGTACGCCTGCTGCCGTGGCGTGGGCAATGGCCTCCTTCGTCTGCGGCATGATGTCGTCGTCGGCTGCCACAATGATAATCGCAATGTCCGTAACCTGGGCACCGCGAGCACGCATGGCGGTGAAAGCCTCGTGGCCCGGCGTGTCGAGGAACGTCACATGGCGACCGTCGTCGAGCGTCACGTTATAGGCGCCAATGTGCTGTGTGATGCCGCCTGCCTCGCCGGCAATGACATTCGTCCGGCGGATGTAGTCGAGCAGCGAAGTCTTACCGTGATCGACGTGTCCCATGACCGTAACGATGGGGGCGCGTGGCACGAGATCCGCCTCGTCGTCCTCCTCCTCGCTGACTGCGGCGCTGACTTCCGCGCTCACATATTCGGTGGTGAAGCCGAACTCCTCCGCCACGAGGTTAATGGTTTCGGCATCCATGCGCTGGTTGATGCTGACCATGATGCCGATGCTCATGCAGGTGGCAATAATTTTCGTGACAGGCACGTTCATCATCGTGGCAAGTTCGTTGGCTGTTACGAACTCTGTCAGCTTGAGGACTTTGCTTTCTGCTGCCTCGTTTGCCAGCTCTTCTTCCATGCCTTGGCGGATGGCTTCGCGCTTCTCGCGACGATACTTGGCGCCCTTGCCCATCTTTGTTCCCTTGCTGGTGAGGCGGGCAAGCGTTTCGCGTACCTGCTTTGCCACTTCCTCGTCGCTTACCTCGGGCTGAATGGGTATCTGCTTGGGTTGGTTCTTCTGCTTCTTGCTCTTGCCGCTGCTTTGGTTCTGCGGCTGCGGCGGCTGATTGGCACTGCTGCTCTTTTTCTTCTGGCTGCCTTGCGGCTGGTTTGCCACGGCATTGACATCGACACGTTCCTTGCCGACGCGCAGACGCTTCTTGCGGTTGCCGCCTTGGGCCTCGTTGCGTTCGCGGCGTCGCTCCTCGTGCGTCTTCTTCTTGGGACGCATGGCCTGATTCAGGCTGTCAAGGTCAATCTTGCCCTTGATGGTGAGGCTGGGCGCGGCACTTGCCGGCGGGGAGAGGCGGAACACTTCTTCCTCTTTCTTCGGAGCGGGCTGTACGGGCTCTTCCTTTGGAGCGGCGGGCTGTTCGACTTGCACTGGTGCAGGCGGCACAACCTTCGGAGCGGGAGCTTCCGCTTCCTTCTTCGGAGCCGGCTTGGCTTCCTTCTTCTTCTCTTCCTTGACCGGCTTGGCCTTGGGCTTGGCCTGGGGAGCCTTCTCTGCCTTTGGTGCTTCAGGAGCCTTGCCGCCAAGGTCGATGCGTCCCAGTATCTTGGGGCCTGACACCTTTGGCGCTTCTATCTGCACCTCTTCCACAGGCTTGGGCTTGGGCGCTTCCTTGCGTTCCTTCTTGCCCTGCCCGATGTGCTGCTGAATGAGCTGTGTCGCTTCGTTGCGCAGCCCTTTGTCGGAGCTGAACTCGCCTTGCAGCAGGGCATATTGCTCCTCGGTTATCTTGAAGTTAGGGTTAGCCTCAACCTCGCTGAAGCCTTTCTTCTGGAGGAATTCAACTGCCGTCTGAAGTCCGATGTTGAACTCTTTCGTTACTTTGTTTAATCTGATACTCATTTATGAAAGTGAAGAATGAAGAATTAAGAATTTAGAATGAGGAATTAAGATTTGCTGCCGCCCTGGGCAAGCCTTCACTTGGGGTGGTCATGAGGGGGATGCTACTCGAACTCGGCTTGCAGGATGCGCAGCACTTCGTCCACCGTCTCTTCTTCGAGGTCGGCGTTCTGGATGATCATTTCCCGCTGTGCGCCCAGCACGTCCTTTGCTGTCTCGAAGCCGATCTTCTTGAGCTCGTCGATGATCCACGGCTCGATGGCATCGGTGAATTCGTCAAGGCTGACGTCGTCGTTGTCCTCCTCGTTGCCCACTTCACGATAGACGTCGATGGTGTAGCCAACAAGCATACTGGCAAGTTTGACGTTGAGGCCGCCCTTTCCGATGGCAAGCGACACCTGGTCAGGGTCGAGGAAGACCTCTGCCTTGTGCTCCTCTTCGTTGAGGACAACGCTGTTGATGCGGGCGGGATTCAGGGCGCGGGTAATCATAAGCTGTGTGTTGGAAGTCCATGTCACCACGTCAATGTTCTCGCCTCGCAGTTCGTGTACGATACCCCGCAAGCGGCTTCCCTTCACGCCGACACAGGCACCGACGGGATCGATGCGGTCGTCGTAGCTCTCGACGGCAATCTTGGCGCGTTCCCCGGGGATGCGTGCAATCTTGTGAATCGTGATGAGTCCGTCCTGAATCTCCGGCACTTCGGCCTCCAGCATGCGCTGCAGGAAGTCGGGCGACGTGCGGCTCAGGATGATGCGGGGCTTTCCGCCGGTGTTCTCAACGTGCAGGATGACAGCCCTGGCACTTTCGCCTTTGCGGAAGAAGTCGCCGGGAATCATTTCCTGGCGTGGCAGGAGAAGTTCGTTGCCTTCCTCGTCCATGAGGAGTGTCTCGCGCTTCCATGTCTGATACACTTCGGCGCTGATGACCTCGCCCTCGCGGTCCTTGTATTCATTGTAGAGGGAGTCGTACTCCAGCTCCATGATGCGGCTGGCGAGGGTCTGTCGGAGTTGCAGGATGGCACGGCGGCCGAACTCGGACATATCGACGCGCTGGCTGACCTCTTCGTCCACTTCGTAGTCGTCCTCTATCTGCTGTGCCTCGCTCAACGATATTTCCTTGTTGGGGTCGGTCACTTCGCCATCGGGTACGACGACGCGGTTGTGGTAGATTTCGAAGTCGCCCTTGTCGGGATTGATAATGATGTCGTAGTTCTCGTCGGAGCCGTGCGTCTTGGCGATAACGCTGCGGAAGCATTCCTCCAGCACGCTGACCAGTGTGGCGCGGTCGATGTTGTTCTTCTCTTTGAAGTCGGCGAAAACCTCTATCATGTTCTT
>Ga0247610_10004654_pt1 | contig 14633 bp, 34 predicted proteins | sample 174DNAGHGhighgp2_FD_193483 | JGI IMG/M metagenome (GOLD analysis project Ga0247610, IMG submission 193483) | Sheep rumen microbial communities from Palmerston North, Manawatu-Wanganui, New Zealand - 1742 DNA GHGhigh gp2 | ecosystem: Host-associated > Mammals > Digestive system > Stomach > Rumen... | reverse complement strand
GGATGCGTTCGTGATATTCTGATGGATAAGCAAATTCATGACGTTGACGTTGCTACTAACATGCCTATTGATGAACTTAAAGATAAGTTCTACTGGCATGACAACAACGGTGAAAAGCACGGCACAATTCTTGTTAATTTTGCTGGACATTACATTGAAACTACACAGTTTAGAGCTGACGGAAATTATTCTGATGGACGTCATCCTGACAGTGTAGAATTTAGCAAGTCTTTTGAAGAAGATACTAAGCGTAGAGACTTTACAATTAACGCTATTGGTCTAGATGCTGATGGTAAGATTGTAGACTTTCAAGACGGTCAGAAGGACATTGAAGCTGGCATTATTCGTGCAGTCGGTGATCCTGTTGCGCGTTTCAATGAAGATGCTCTTCGAATTCTTAGAGCACTTCGTTTTGCATCACGTTTCATGTTCACTATCGAATGGAATACTGCTCGCGCAATTCAGGAAACTAAGCACAAGCTTTCTTTAATTGCAAGAGAAAGAATTGGTGATGAAATCAGAAAGGCATCTGAGTACGGTGACACGCAATTCAATTACTTTATTAACTTGCTCATTCAGTATGGTTTGACTGACATCATCGAACCTTGCAAGTGTGTTGATTGGCAGAAGGCAAAGCTGCTGATTGGACGCTACATTGAAGAAAAGCCCGAGCATTATTTGCATGCTATTAAAAGACAAGAATATGCAGATTTGATGCTTGCATTTGTAATCGCACATTCTCCAAATGTGCCTGCTGTTATTGATGAATTTCGTTATGACAACAAGCTGTTTGGTCTGATGAAGTTCATCAAAGAATATCAGGATCTTGGCTGGTCTAGTTCATTCACTGTTTCTAATGTGTATCGTTTGACAAAGGCTAGTAAGAGTGAACATTTTAGAACGTATTTGCGTTATATGCATTCGCATTACACTATGTCTTTGACTTCAGAGCAGATCAGACGTTTGCATAAGGCTAACAAAGAACTTGCTAAGTATCACGACTACATTACTCAGAAGATCGTAGATCGTGGATATACTGGCAAAGATTACGGCGATGCTCTTCGTAAGTACGAGGAATACATTTGCTGGAAAGTGTATACTGGTGTCGGTATTACACAGAAACAGTTAGACGATTACAGTGTGGCTGTATGAAAAATGTAAACGTATACTGTTATTTGAAACACGGTCTCTTAAAGAAGATAAAATACACGGGTTACGAAATTATTGACTGTGTATATACACATTATGGTGACTGTACAATTTTTTGCAAACCATATACTCGTGGTATTAAAGTGTGCATTAAAGCTAGTTACGTTGATGATGACTATTGGAATGTTACTACAGGAAAATTGGAACACGCATCAGGATATAGCTTTTACGCACGATTGGGAAATGATGGACTTTGGCGTAGTGTACACGGCAAAGAAGAGTTACTAGACTATCTTAAAGAAGTGAGTACATACAAATGTTAGAAATTCAAGGTAAGTACAATACAGCAAAGGTTTTTACTGACAACATTGATAATGCTGCATATTCACAGATTTTGAATATGATGTGTCAGTGTTGGGCAAGAGATGTAAAAGTCGCAATTATGCCCGATGTACATGCTGGTAAGGACTGTACTGTTGGAACAACTATGACTATCAAAGATAAAGTTGTTCCGAATTTAGTCGGTGTCGACATTGGTTGTGGCATGTTAGTTGCAAAGCTGAAAGATAAGTTTATCGAATTTGGCAAACTTGACAAGGTCATCAAAGAAAAGATTCCGTCAGGAAAAGAACACAGAACTAATCGTCACCGATTCGGTAATGAATTCGACGAAAAGTTTGAAGAACTCATCGCTGATGTAAAGAGAGAAGAACTTTTGTCTATCGGATCACTTGGTGGGGGCAATCACTTTATCGAAGTCGACAAAGACGATGAAGGTGCATTTTATGTCGTAATTCATTCAGGTTCTCGTCATCTTGGCGTAGCAGTCTGTGAATATTGGCAAAACCGCGCAATTAAAGAATGTAGTGATTTGACAGCATTAAGAGGTGCTGAAATTACAAAATTCAAAGCACAGGGCAAGACTGATGCTGAAATCAAAGAACTGATGAAAGACTACGATCATTTCTCTGTTCCTAAAAACTTGTCATATCTTAGAGGAGAATCGATGGAAGGCTATCTTCACGATATGGCAATTGTTCAGCAATTTGCAGTCATGAACAGAGCTGCAATGCTCGATGTAATCATGAAAGAAATGGGCTTTAAAGTAGTTGAAAAATTTGAAACTATTCACAACTACATTGATCTTAAGAACATGATTCTTCGTAAAGGGTCCATCTCTGCTCAAGAAGGAGAACGCGTCATTATTCCGATGAATATGAGAGACGGTTCTTTGATTTGTGTCGGTAAAGGAAATCCTGACTGGAATTATTCTGCACCTCATGGCGCTGGACGCTTAATGACAAGAGCAGATGCAAAGAATTCTATTTCAATGAAAGATTACAAAGAAGCAATGAAAGGTATTTTCACTTCTTGTGTTTCTTCAGCAACAATTGATGAGTCTCCGATGGCATACAAGCCGATGGAAGAAATCATTGAAAACATTAAAGATACAGTCGAAATTGAAAAAATTATCAAACCAGTTTACAACTTTAAGGCGGCATTCTAATGATTAATGTAAATGTATTCGACATCAACGATCCACGTCGTGCTGAATGGACTAGAAAAATGGAAAGACAGGCATTCAAATACGAATCACTTCAGGGCGGTGTGCATGCTATGATGGGCAACGCTTGGGATCCGTGGAATGTTCTCGGTATTTCTTGGCAAATTTACAACGATTTTAAGTCAGTTGGTAAGACAGATGAAGAAATTGCCAAATACGTTGAAGAAAATAAAGACAGTTCTGAAATTAAGCAGATTAGTGCACGAGTAGAACGTTACAAAGAAATGATGTAAGAAATATGCTCAAAATTCAAATTACTGTCAGAGATGACGAAGGTAGAGAAAAACCTGTTCGCAAAACATTCACCATCAAGACTGTATCTGACGCAGAAAAACTTGTAAACTTTTGTCAAAAATATCCAGAATGGCAATATGAAATGATATTAACGGAGAAGAAATAATGGCTAACAAATTCACAAAAGCAGTAGATGCATTTTTTAAGCGCTGGATGAAAGATGACGCTAAGATAATTCCACTTTTCAATTGTCATTCGGGTGATGAAGACGGTGGCACCGACGATTATGAATGGACAGATTGGTGGGAAACAGAAGATATGTGGGAAGTTGACGGTGCAGAACTAAATGACAATTATGATGAGGACAAAGATGATTGTCATAATGATTGGGATAAGCTAACTGACTTGTTCTACAGTTCGTTCCGCAATGCTCTCGAATCTAACTTTAGCGGTACAAACTGTTATTGGCATCGCTACTACTACATTACGCGCGATTATCAGATAAAAGCAACTGTTGAACGCAGTATTTGTGATATTTCTGCCGGTGGACTAAACGAGCTTGTTCTTGATTTTGGCGCATATTCTGAGAAAAATGCTGAAATGGTGTCAGATAACGATAAACTTGAAAGTATCGATGTAAACGTCAATGCAATTGAACGTTTAATTGACGAACTTGAACATGACGAAAGTAAAGCTAAAGCATGTCAAAAATTGTTGAAACTTGTGTATCAAACACAAAAATCTATGCCAGCACAAACATATTCTGATATAGCAAAGAGAGAAGGCTAACATGTGGACTTTAATTTTGACACTTGTAATTATGGGTCATAGTACAAATACTATTACTGTACCAAATTTACCAAGTAAAGAAATATGCAGACAAGCTGGTGAAAATCATGTCGAACAATACACGCGCATCTTTAAAACTCACGTGTATTCTAGAGGATACGTTGGAGTTTACACATGCGTAGAGACGAAGTAACGCTTGATACAACATGGCATAGCGATTTTAAACAATGCGGCCCATTCGATCACGAAGATGAATGGGATCCGTCTTGGATAATTCCACTTGAATTTGAAATGGAAAGTGGAAAGATTGTTAAGTCAGCGTTAGTATATGACGCAGAATATGATTGTTTTGATTACGATGAAAAAAATTATGATTTCATAGCAGACTGTGATGTCTATGGAATTGTAAAATGGCGCTTTGCTAGTGAAAAGCCAATTGTTAACAAATAACTTGAACTTTATTATACTTTAATCATGGCTATTACAAAAGCACAACTAAGAGAAGCACTTAATGTCATTAACGAATTTAATGAACAAGTGCATCAAGTATATCAATTTTTAGGCAAGAACAATGCGAGAAACGCATTAGCTTGTTCGACATCAGCAAAATTGTCTGTTGAATGCGTACCCGATCCAGTTCTTATTGCAAGTGAAATTGACTGGAACCTCGATAAAATCATGGACGTGATTTATAACGACGGCACATTTGATAAGAATGCTGACATCTTCTTCATGTCCAAGAAAGAACTTGAAGAATGGTTAAAGTTGTATCAAGAACAAGAAAAGATTAAGCAATCTGACGAATACAAACAGTATCTCAAACTTAAAGAAAAATACTCATTTATTGAAGAAAGGTAAACAATGTCATTTGAAACTAAACTCGTTAATCTCGTCAACAAGATTTACAAGAATTGTGTATTCCGTGATCGTAATGAATTGTTCAGAAAGTATTCGCTTGAAAGTAGAGTACAACTAATACCGAATATTTTTGCAAAAGAAATTGAAAGTTGTCTTCACGCTCCATTTAAGGGTTCTATCAAAGCTGAATTGAAGTTTTCTGACGATGAACCTAGTGCAAAAGAAACTTATGAGTTTTTCAAAAAGCACAGAAATGTGAAGATTTCTGTGTGTCAGTATCGTGATTATGAAGAGTATAATGTCATTTACGAACCAATAGAATTGTGCAGTTGCTACAATAAGATGTTTGGACTCGGTTTTGATACAGAATATACAGATATGAAAGATTTTGAAAATAAGATCGCAAAACTGTATCTTACGCATGATATTATGCTGTACGATGCTGAAATAAAGAATAATCCCGGTTTTGTAGCACTTGCAGAACATGGTTTTTGTATCACACATAGTTATCGTATGAAAGCTCATGAAACTGACAGTAATGTTGTAGAATTATCACCGGGTCTATTGAAAGAATTTTTCGAAGATGTGTATGACAAAATTGATGAAGTAGCATCGAATCCGCTTTATGAAGAATATAAAAAGTATGTAATTAACAAACTTGCAGAGCGTGCAATTAACAATTATAACGGTACAGTAACTGTCGATGTTCCTTCTACTTCTGTTTATGATTTTACATCATGGAAGCGTTGTATTTGGGACGTTGAAAAAGATTTTGAACGTCGTACTACAGATGCACAAAAGTATATTGATATTGTGCAGAATCGAGTCAAAGAAAAGATGGAGAGCAACTAATGCACAGAGCTTATACGTTTTATAACATTGAACTTCAAGTTGGAATGCGAGATGCTGAAAAATGCAAGCAATTTGAAAAGTGGCTAGCAAATAAATTTGCTGCTGATGATGAATTCTTTCTTGAAGGACCCGACGGTTTTCATGTTAGAAAGAACATAGATTTTCGTAATAAGCCGCATCTTTCTTATGAATTCACAGGACCTGACGGTTTTAAAAATTATCTTGTAATGTGTGCAGAAAACGTATCTGATATGTGTACATGCATGAAAGAATTTATTAAACTTGTTGACGGACCATCGATAGACTTGGACGATCAACAAACAGATCCTAATGTAATCAAGTGGTAAAATATGAGACAAGTTGTTCTTATTACGGGTTTGATCGGTGCCGGTAAATCTGCAGTGTCTAACATTTTAGAGCTAAAAGGACACGAAGTTATTAGCATGGATAAAATCGCAAATTCTGCGATTGATAACGAATTAAATGCTGCGTTTAATAAAGCATTTGGTGAAAGTCTCACATCAAAGGCACGTTCTCTTTACTTCAATCCCGACTATAGATACTTCCGTGAAAAGTTCGAAGCTATGCTCGATGAATATTTAGCAATGAGAATTGTGCATTTGCTGTATTATGTCGATCCAGATAATAAAGATCCGCTATTCATTGAAGTACCAGCGATGAGATATTCTCGTTTTAAGCACTTTATTGAAAAGTTTGAAAAACAGATTCAGAAAGTAATACTCGTGACTGTGAACACAGAAATTAGATGCAAACGACTAACTAAGCGTGGTTTGACAGTTCCGCAAATCATTGAAAGAACTGAACTACAGAGTGAAGATATTCCCGTTGACGAAAAGTTAATTGTTCGTATTGAAAATGACGATTCGCTTGAAACTTTAACAAAACGTGTAGAATATTCGACAGATTTTTAATTATATTTTTAATCAAAACGGAGATAATCAAATGAAAAAGTTCGAAATTACTTACACCATGAAGAAGATCTTTACTGTGCCTGATACTGCTACAGACGAAGAGTATGATGCAGTAAAGAAAACTGTTGTTGATGCAGTTGTGGCTGATGGCGGTACTGATCTCAAGACTGAACTCGTCGATGCTCCCGATGAAATTAAGCAGAAGTACATCTATAATAAGGACTGCGATTAATGATACAAGTTGTCATTCGCGAAATTCCAAAGATTGAAGTTAAATTGCTCGATGATGCCGAAAGCACACCGGGCATTTCTAGACAGCAAACTCGCTTCATGCATGAAGTAAAAGAAGAGCTAGAACAAGCTGTTATCAAAGCAAAAGGTCCTGGTTCGAAAACAATCAGTGATGTGTTAGAAAAACACAACTTTAAACTTGTTAAGTTTAAGGACCTTAGACCGAATGTTTTGATCGACATAGAAAGTACGGAGAGATAATGAAAAATACGTTAATCGTTAATTTGTATGCAGGTCCGGGCGCAGGAAAATCTACTGGTGCTGCTTACATTTTTGCAAAACTTAAAATGGCGCGGTATTGATTGCGAATACGTGTCTGAATATGCAAAAGATAGAGTGTGGCAAGGCGATCAATTTGTCTTGCAACATTGTCAGTTATACGTCACTGGAAAGCAATGTTTGAAAATTGCAAGACTAATCGGAAAAGTAGACGTAATTGTAACTGATAGTCCGATTGCAATTGGTGCAATGTATACAGATGAGCAACCTTACAAAGATGTGTGTATCTATGAAGCAAAGAAATACAAAAGAACATTCAACGTCTTTATTAAACGTCATAAAGTCTATAATCCTAATGGAAGAAATCAGACTGAAGAAGAAGCCTTGACTATTGACGAACAAATCAGACAAATGCTAAAAGATAATTGCATAGACTACACTGTTGTTGACGGAACAGAAGAAGGTTACGACAGTATCGTAGACACAATTAAAGTATTGGTAGATTGATGCTATTCAGAAGTACGTTGAAACAAATATATGACGCAGTTCCAGAATATTTTGGTGCAGGATTGTTAGTTGCTAAAGACATCAATCCAGATTTTATTGTATATCCATACGCAATTGAACTGAATTCTGGTATTGCATTAACAGTGTATTTGTCAATAGATTTAACTACGCGTGCATGCATAGCGAGTCCAGATAAACAAAAACGTGTGTCAGCTTCAACTTATACGAAATTGTTGCCACGAAGTTTTGACGTTAAAAAACTTGGAGAAAGACTTATATGACATTTGAGAAATTTGTTAAAGACAACTACAAAGACTTTTATGACAAAATAATCAGCGATTATAAAGCTGCGGAAAAGGCTGAAAAAGACGCTGAAATTGCTAAAAAAGAAGCAGAAAAAGCTAAAGTTAGAGCTGAAAACAAGTTCTACGAAAATGATTTCGAATATGAAGTAGAATTTTCTTACAAGGGTTTTTCCGATGGTACACGTACAGAAAACCTTGACTTTTTTGAAGCATTCAATGCATTTACAGAAGACGAACTTGGCGCATTGTATGACATCGTCGACAATGATACACTCGGATTCGAAGACAATAAGACATTTGAAGAAATTTTAAATGAAGCTGGTGTAACTGAAGAAGACTTCACAAAAGAATTCGAAAAGTTCTTATTCGAATCTGACTATCGAACAAACGCTGAAACAGTTGAAAATAGTTGGGACTATGAAGCAAGAGTAGTATCAACTGTCGAATGGACTGGTAGCTATTATTGGAAAGGTCACATGGACGAAATCATGGCTCAGATGAAACAGCTCAGATTCAAAGAAGTCGACATTAAGTAATTCAGTGCCCAATACTGTTAACAAGTATTGGGCTTTTTATTATACTTTTATTAAAGAGATAGTATGTACACAGGATATTTTTCAAAACTTAAGAAATACACGGATGCGGGTCTCATTCCTGTGTCTATTACGCTGTGGGCACCAGAATGGTACAAAGGGCTTCAATACAAGAAGTTAGCACCAAAACTCGAATTCTTTAACGAATGGAAGAATGGTTCACACAAAGGTGACAACGATTACTACGTCAAAGAATTTGTTAGACAAGTGACAGCTAAGCTTGATGCATTTGCTGTCGTAAGTGAACTTGAAAAGATGACTGGTGTAGATGATTCGAAAATTGTATTGTTGTGCTATGAAAAGCCAAAAGATTTTTGTCATAGACATATAGTTGCACAATGGCTGACTATGTATAGTTTTGAAACGAAGGAATTTGACTGTTAGGAGTAATAATGTCTATTCATGTAGATTGTGATGATTATGATAAGTTCTTCGGTGTAACATACGAAGATGTAAAGAAGTTAGTCGGTAAAGTGTTCATGTCAGAAGATGGAGCAACACTTGTCAAAGTTCTCGGTGTGAGAGATGATACCGATAACAAATACTGGGATTCGTGTAGATTATGGGAAGAATTCATCTATGAAGAACTGTCACATTCTAAAGACGGTGGCTGGTGGTTCGATGACTGGTCATATTTACAAGAATACGACGATGTAGCAAAATTCAGAATTACACCTTACGCAGATATGAATATCGGATCAGAATCGATGTATCATATCGGAAAAGACGGTAATTTGTATGTCGATTACGGCTGTGATCAGAATTATGAAAAGTTTGTCGAAGTAGATCCAACGTGTTTTGACATAGCACGAGCTGAAGCAGTAAAGGAAGATGTTCGATGAGTACACAAGAACAGAATGACGAACAGAAAAATGATTTTTTCAATTGCAAAATGAATTTGAACGATGGCACTTTCACGCCCGGTATCGATCTTTCACCTAACATGCGTTTAAATTTGAGTAATGGCGATCTCGAATTTGGTGTGAATATCGGCAACATGTGGATGAAATTTTAAGCATCACACGAAGGAACGATTATGAAAAAGAAACTTCCAGTATTTAACGTATTTGTGTACGATTTCAACAGAAACGAAATTAGTTATAAGAACTGGTTTGAATTTGGCGCATGGTCAGTAATCAAAAAAGAATTGATGCTTGTCAAAAGACAGTTGACTAACTTAGCCGATTATTCAAAATATAGCTGCGATGAAATTGATGCGAATATCAAGAAAGTTCTTGATAAGCACAGTGTTGATTACAGCAAGTTAACTAAACTGTTTAAGAAACACGCTTATCGTGACATTGCTTTTGAAGCATACGAGCAGATTCTTGATCGTAGATGCATGTATTACTATTGGTCGAAATGCGAATGGGAAGTAATTGTTTCTGCTTGGCCTCCTCGTGATGGCTCTGATAAGAAAATTGATGTGTATTCTCAGTTGAAGGCTAACTGGGAGCAGTTTAAGAATATCGTAATTGAGGATTTGGGTTATGCAGCAGTGCGATATTAAAATTTATCAAGATGCTTATGCAAACAAGGAGTCTGTGTTATGCGGATATAAAGGCAGGATAATCAATGAATCGGGCATAATCTTTTGTCCGTATGTAAAACCGTCTAGACTTCGCAGATTCATTAACTGTATCAAGTCGTTGTTTAGAAAGAAACATGAAGCAATTGAACTATGAACTTCATTTGTAAACCCTCACTTGGCAAATTACTTGATAGTTGCATAGTTGCTAAAACTAGAAAAATCAAATCTAATACACGTCTATTAACTGACTGGGAGTCAGAAATTCTTGAACTCATGGAAGATAATGGCGTAGATGAAAAAACAATTGATAAGGTGTTGCGTTTATTATGGCAAAGCATACATACGAAGAACTCGAAGTAGATGAACATGATATTGCTACACATTGGCTAAATCGCAATGGCATAGAATGCTGGGCTTGGAATGAGTACAAACCAAATGGACGTATTAAGAACGTTCATATTACAAAGATGCTCTTTCCAAAAGGTTACGAAAATCTGTTTGGACACATTTACGAAAAAGACACAATTGTAGAATTTGGAGAATAAAATGGACATCGAAACCATCAACAAATACATTGAACTTGATAAGCAAATCAAGAATCGAATTGTGCAAATCAGTAATGCACTTAAAGGCGTTCGAAATGAGTCAATCAATAAATTTGTACCATCAAACGCGAAATATCGCTCTGATCTTGACATTAGATATGCTAACGACTTTCTAGAAAATTCGGAATGTGATGGTTATCTTAATCTAGCTTATCGTGATGATGATTACTGTCTTTGTGAATTTAATTTTGACAAAGAGTTACTATGTATCGATGACGCAACACTTGTAAAAATTAAAGATTACGATAACGAAAAGACAAAAGAAGAACTTGAAAAAGCTCGTGAACGTGAAAGAATTAGACAAGAAGAAAAGAAGAAGTCTGCTGAACAAAAAGAGTATCAACAGTATCTTCGTCTCAAAGAAAAGTTTGAAAAGAAAGAGGTTAGCGAATGACACCCGATGAATTTATGAAGAAATTAACAAGTTGGTGCAAACGTACAGACAGGTGTTTGCCCGATTTCGTGCTCGAATACATTGATGAACTTGAAAAGAAAGCTGGTGAGAAAAAGACAGTGTATACTGTTCGAGCAATTTATCAGCATGATTTCGATGTAGAACATCGTATCGAATATCAAGGCAGTAACGCTGAAGCAGCATTTAAAGAGTGTTATGACTGCATCGCGTATGATATTAGTGATACAGTCAAGAATTACGGCAATCCATTCGATGAAAATGATGAAAAAGAATATACGGGCTTGCAAGTAAAGCAAATGTTCATCGACAAATTGCACGAAGCAATTGATAAGAAAGAATCGTTTTATTTTAATTTTCAGTTTAATTCTGACTGGATGCCCGATAGCGATGGTGAAGCTGGTGGTTTTGAACTTGACGTTACAGAGGTATAAATGCAATATTACGTTTTAGATACATCATATAACTGGGCAGATGAAATGGACATCGATCGTTACACTGTCGTCGACGAACAGACACTTAATGATTACAAGAAAGATTTGGCGAAAGTTCCTGACAGTTACGAATATTCAACTTACATTGGTTCTAATGAAGAACAAATCTTCACAAAAGATGACATCGAATACATGCTTAAGTCAGCAGAGCGCATTTCTGAATCTGACATGAAGGTGTTGCAGAAATATGTGTCTCATTGTAGTGAAGATCCAATTTGTGACTTCTTAGAAGCTTACTATGAAGAACATCACGATGAAGATGATAACGACACTGAAGATGAAGAATCTGATAAAGACGATACAGATTACTTCTCTGATATTGTCAACGAAGAAGATGATGAAAAAGTTGGACCGTACGAAATCGAGCCAGATCTAAAAGATGGTGAAGTAAAGATGCTTTCTGATACACCCGAAAAATATGGATTGACTGAAGGTGTAGTATTGTTTGGCTGTTATCTTTATGGCAAGCCTTGGTTTACTGGCACAGAATCGCTAGCTCCTTGGGCAACTGACGGTAAAGAAGGCTGGTACAAGTCGTTTAAGTCCACAGTTCACTGGGACATTAATGGCTGGTTCGTATATCCAAACGACGATCCTACAAGAGAAAAGTACTACAAGTTTGGTGCTGGTTCTGAAACACGTCTTAAACCTGTGGTGTAATATGAGTTACAAAACATGTACAGATGAATTTAATCTCGACTTCATGGTCGGTAAGACTTTTGACAAAATCTATAAGTCTGATAAACGCGAAACAGTGTACTTTACATACTTGTATGACTCAGAAGGTCGACAACTGCAAGTAGATACAAATGATGAGTGGGAACATCACGTAACCAGACAGAATTTTGACAATATTAGCAAATTTGACTATTGTGATCGTGTTGCACATCAAAGTTTTGAAGAAGGCGCAATTATTTTTAAGAATGAAAATGAAACTGTGTTCTTCACTCATGACCAAGAATGTTGTGAAAATGTACAATTCGAAAGTACTGATATTCCACTTGAAGAATTGCAAGGTCATAAAATCTTGTCAGTAAAGTGTCGTACGACTATAAGAGAAACTGACGACGGTGATAACAGAGACACTTGGTACATTTTTGATGTAGAAGGTGTTGGAACTGCTACTATGCGCTGGTCTGGTTCATCGAATGGCTGGTATTCTACAATGGTAGACGTGTACGTTCAAGACGACACAATTTATAATAATTGGCGCAGTAATAACACAATAAGTTAGGAGTAAACATGCTAAATCGTAACGGTTTCATGTCTGTTGAAGAACAAATTAAAGTAATAACAGAAGACGATGTCAAAAGCATGTCTGACGATGAACTCGTGATGTGGCAAAACATTGTTTGGACGAGATGTCATCACGAACATGATACTCCGAAACGTGCAAGATTGTGTGAAATCAACAAATGGATTGATGACGAATTAGAAACACGTGATATTCATTGTACATTCTGTGATTTACTTTACAAACAACTTGCTGCAAACCCAAGTCTAATCAAGTATTCGAAGAGTCCAGAATCTGAATACTTTGACATAACGAGTGTCACGTTCGACAATTGTGGCAGAATGTTTATGGCTGGAAATGACTGGACAGAAAACAATTTGCAAATGAGATTTTGTCCAAAATGCGGACGTTACATGTCAAAACTTGAAAAACTTTGTTGGGAGAATAGACCAAATGAAAATTAAAGAATTACGTAAAATTTTAGATGCAATTGAAAAGAAAAGCCCAAAAGGCGAAAATGCTGATGTAGCAATGTTCTACGATAATTCACACGGTGGTGGATCGTGGGAATACGCAGATGTCGATAATGTCATTCAGTTCAAAGACGATGACACTTTCTATCTCGGTGCAGACTTTGATTATTTCGGAAAAGACCCATACAATGAAAGCGTTGTTGCGTGCTATACAAGCGTAGATGCTGCAGTAAAGGGTCAGTGGAACGACGAATACGAATCACCATATTGCTAAAATGAAAGCTACTAAAAAATCGATTGAGCATAAGTACAGAGAAACACAGCAAGTAGACATCGAAGATGTCCGTGCTATGATTGCAGATTATGAAAACAAGATTAAACGTCTTAAGTTTCTATTAAATGACGCGATTGACAAGTTTGATAAGCGTTATACAGAACTTTGGCAGAATGCTACGTATTCACAATCGTATGTCAATCACTTTGTACGTATATTTCGTGAACGACCTGATACACTTACTAAAGAAGCACTAGACAATCTTGAAAAATACTTAGAAGACCATAAGGTATATTGGTAATGTCTGCACTAAAAAATTTAACTGTAAAAGACGTAAACGAATTTGTTAACAAAATTGAAACCGTTGCAGATTTGATTAGACGTCTTCAAAGAATGCCTCAAAACATGCGAGTCGTAGATTTGCAAAAAGACCGCTTTGAAGACGTGTATATCGACAAAAAGTATTACAACGATGGACATGAAGAAGATGTAGTGGTGGTATACTGATGATAGATGCAATACAAGCAAGAGAAATGGCAAAAACTAATTTTACAGCATTAGAAAACGATTTAGAATCGCATAACGAGTATTTTAAATACATCTCAGATGCGATAGAAAACGCTGTCAAACAAAGTCAAAAGTCAACAGCGATAGAATATAGAGCTGACAAACGTTTTACAGACATTCTTACTGTACTGAAGTGGAAAGGCTACAAGATTAAGCATTATAGATGCACAAACAGTCATGCGACTTATTATCAAGACCCAATATATGAAGAACTACAGTATGAACCTACTTGTGAAGTAATTAAAGAGACTGGCTTAAACCTCTTCAATAATTATTTTAGCATAGAGTGGTAAGAATATGATTTTATACGATAGAGAAGACTTTTACAAGCTAGAAGATGTCGAAAGAGTTCTGGGCTATAAATTATGCAAAGGTGAAACACATTATCTTAACGCTCCACAGTACTTCATGGAAGATGAATGTTGTCGTAATATGTACGAAAAATATCTTGTACAAGTCGATGGTGAAGATTTTGTCTTGAAAACTTATGCAGAAAAGTTGATTACTGATAAGATTAAGCAAGACATCAATGTCATGCACACGTATCGTTTTTATGATGGCAAAGAATTACGTAGAAGAACTCCGTTATATGTGCACGGAACGCCAATGCATCCAGTAACGAAAGTAGTAAACTATCGACAGAAACACAAGAAATCACACAGGTAGAACGTGCAAGAAAAAGACGTTAACAAGTTTGTGATACTTATGAAGATAATGCGAACACCTATCATCACTGTAACACGTGATGAT
>Ga0247610_10004653_pt1 | contig 14634 bp, 18 predicted proteins | sample 174DNAGHGhighgp2_FD_193483 | JGI IMG/M metagenome (GOLD analysis project Ga0247610, IMG submission 193483) | Sheep rumen microbial communities from Palmerston North, Manawatu-Wanganui, New Zealand - 1742 DNA GHGhigh gp2 | ecosystem: Host-associated > Mammals > Digestive system > Stomach > Rumen... | reverse complement strand
ATTATTTAATTTAAGGATAACATCCATAAAGTATTTTAAAGCACGACCTCCTGGAACATTATCTTCATAACTTGACCCAAAACCAAGAGAAAGATTATCTCTCATTTGATTAATATAAAGGAAAGTCATATTATATGCTGTTTTATAACCATTAAACTTTCTACAGAATGCGGTCATAAGTTTAGCAACAATTCCAGGTTTTGCCGAAGCAATAGATAACTTCTCACCAAAGTCTCCTCTATATTCTTTAGGACATAAAGCAGCAACAGAGTCTATTACCACAAGCCTAATATCTGAACTTATTGGATTTCCTTTATCATCATATTTAGGTATCATCTGTTCTAGTATTTCCTCTATATCTTCAAAATAAGATATTTGAATAGGAATAAAGTTTCCATTTGGATTCTCAGGAGTCCAAACAATATTCTCTTTATAAAAACCCATACTTGCAATTAATTCATTAATAGAGCCCTCAGCATCTATATAAAGCACTTTATGTCCTTGCTTACATAATGCCTTGCAAACAGAAAGGGTTATTGTTGATTTACCATAACCAGAACTAGAATATATTTCAATATTCTTTCCTAATGGTAGACCACCACCTAAAACCATATTTACAATAATAGAGCCACTATCAAGATAATTAACATCAAGATTTGTTTTATATTTTTCAGATAAGGCTAATAGTTTATCATTAAAACTTAACTCTTTCTTACTTTCTTTTTTAATCTTTTCTTTTGCCATATTATATTCTCCTTCTATTATATAATATGAAAAAAGACTAAGATAATTTAGTCTTACCAATTTAAATGTGTAATAATCTTTGCAAATAAATCTAATATATGCTGTCTTTCCTTATTCCACTTTATAATTTCTTTTTTCCATTTTTCTTCTGTAGGATATGACATTATATTTATATTATCGTCTTTACCTGGATAATATCTTGTTTCAAACCACGTAAGAATCTCATCAATTACAGACTGAACTGTAAGTTCTTTACCTCTATACTCAATAGTCTCCTTATTAAAATTAACAATATTTGTCTCATTAAATAATTTTAAATGAATATAAATATAATCCATATAATCTGTTGACCAATTCCAAGTCTCTCTTTCATCAATACCATACTTATTTCTTTGTTGTTCCCACTCAGACTCTCTTTTATCAAACAGAGTTGTTTTCATCCAATTAGTATATTGGTCTTCTACTGGAACATTTAACTTATCTAAGTAAAAGTAGTTTTGATCATAAAAGTTAATTCTCTTATTTTCTCTAACCATTCTTTTTAATGTTCTAAAACATATCGCTGTGTTGATATAAAAAATAATTGAAATAACTAATAAAATAAATAATAATATACAAAATACTAATTCCATATTTATTCCTCCCTAAAAAATTTCTTTAACTCTTTACTATTAGCAATATCTTCTCTTCCTGCTTCTTCAAAAAATGCTTTCATAATAGCATAATTTACAGGCTTATTTTCTTTTCTAAAGATTGCTGCTGTTAACAAAATAGTTCTATTAAACTTACCTGTTAATATCTCAACAATACTGGTTAAATTAGTTACCCTACTATTAGGTGAGTCTAACCTATTATAATATGCTACAAGATGGGCACTTTTCTTTTCTGCTTCTATTGTTTCCATATCTTTATTACATTTAAAACTTCTACAGATTTTTGGTCTTACTTCATAACAAAGACAAGACTTCATATCTGATGATAAAAATGGACATAAAAGAGATATTGTTTCTTTATTAACCCAATCAGTTAATTTAATATGTTTTTCTTTTACATAACTTTTTAATAGTTTAGCCTCAGTTTTTGATAACGGAAGAAACTCTACACAACAGGCACCACATCTTCCACAACTACCATCTTTATTACAATAATTTGTGCATTCTCTATCCATACTTACTTCCCTCCTTTAAAGGCCATATAAATATTATAAATACATATTTGTATATTTTCTGGTAAAGATTTAAATACATCACCAGTCATAGTATTAACTAATAATCTTGCATAATTTACAATATCTATTTTATCTTGTTCAGATAATAAAAGAATATTATAAAGTTTTAATACTCTATCACTAGCCTTTAAATAGTCTATTGATATTGGATAATCTAACCCAATATTTTCAAATGTCTTACACCTAGATAATGCAACATATAATTGTCCAGCAGCAAAAGAACTTGGCCTTATCTGAATTTTATCATAAGTTTGTCCCTGACTCTTATGAATAGTAATTGAATATGCTAATTTAACAGGAAGTTGCACAAAAGTTCCTCGTAGATTTTTTACTAACTTTTTAGTTAATTTTCCATTTTGTAATTCTTCTTCAATAGCATAATCATAATATTCAAAAGTATGCGGAAATATATTAACAGTTTTACCATTATCTAATTCAACAGAGATACCGTGTAAAATACCAAAATCAACTTCTTCAATAATAGTTCCTAATGATCCATTAACATAATCATTGTTTACAGTATCATTTATTAAACACATTATTCTAGCTCCATTTTTTAAAGTAATCTCTTCTGATGTTGGATATTCACTTTTACGGACATCTCCTGTTATGGTAGATTTAAATATATACGGATCAGAGTCAATCTCTTCTAATTTTTCTTCATTAATTCTAGTAGCATCTTTATTATAAGCCGTAATAATTATAGCATCTTTTACTTTTTTATTGGCTCTTTGATTAAAATATGGAAGACAAGAGCTATCCCCATATCTTGCTTTATTTAAATTAAACTTAAACTCTTGGTCATTTTGTCTCATTACTTCATGAAGAATAATAGTTTTAAAATTAAGTTCTTGCCATAATTGCCCTTCAAAAGCATAGCCTTCTTTTAAATTAGGGTACTCTTTTAAAAGAATTTCTCTCTCCTCTGGCTTCATAACAGGCGGTAGTTGAAAGAAATCACCTACTACAATTAATTGTGTTTTTAAATGAGTATCCATTTCCTTAAACTTTAAAGTTCTTACAATAAAATCAAATAAGTCAGCTCGACACATAGAAATTTCATCTATTATTAAAACATCTGCTTCTCTTACAATTTTAGGACATTTATTAATATTTCTACTTATTATAGGTCCTAAAGAAACTCCTCCCTCTTTATCATTAATATTAAAGGCTCTATGAATAGTAATACCACCAACATTTAAAGCAGCAACTCCTGTTGGAGCACAGACTAATATATTCTTATCTTTATTATGATCAAGAAACCAACTAAGTAAAAAAGATTTACCTGTTCCAGCATCTCCAGTTAAAAATACATTTTCTCCTGACTCTAAAACTTTTAAAGCCTTCTCTTGTTCTTCATTTAATTTAGGAGTAGAATCTTCTTTTATTTTCTCAAAATGCGATTTAATTAAATCTATATTATCATTATTCATAATATCCTTCTTTCTCTGTATAATCTATTCCATCACTATATAAAGGAAAGGTATAATCTTTTTCAGTTGGTTTCCAATAAGATAGATGGTCATAGTCAGGGTCTCCTCCGTGTTGTGCTGAAAACTCATCTTCTCTCTTAACTGCTGCTTGATACTCCTCTTTCTCCCAAATAGAATAAATACAACTTCTACAGTATTGATGACCATTATGCCAATGAAGCATTCCATAATATTCAGGCTTATTACATACAGGACACTCATAAATATCTAACATTGAATCTTTAGTTGATTCTTTTATTCTTTTCATATCTTCACCTTCTTTCTTTTCTGTATCTTCTTCATTTATCTCTTTTCCTAAATGAGATAAATAAGTTCTTATTGCACTATTTTTTGATTTAACCTCACTTTGTCCTAAACCAAAGCACTCAAATACTCCGTCTATTGTTAGACCAGAAACAACATTTCCTTGTTGGTCTACTTGTATTACTTCTAACTCTACTTTATCTTTATCAACTACTTCATAAAGTTTCTTTAATAAAACAGGCTGACTTTCTATAATAGGTTGAATATTCTTAGTTAACCACTGTTTATATGGTCTATATTTTTGAGGAACAGAAAATACTGTTATTACTGTTTTATTTTTATAAATATAAACATTTCCATCATAAACTTTAACACCACTATTCTTATGCCGCTTCTTGCTTTTTAAATACTCACAAAACTCTCCATAAAACTCATTTGGCGGAGTTCCATATCTAAGAGCCTTGGTAAATAGTTTATTTCTCTGGGACTTATATGATATAGCAAGTCTTTCTCTTGCTCTGGTTGCTGCATGCCTTGTAACGTGCACGGTCATATTATTCTTTGTCTGATGAGTATTTATGAATATCTATTTTATATTTTTTATTTATCTTTTCTAGTGCATCCTTTATCGTAGTACTATCAGTATGCGCTTCTTCTTCATTAATTAAAAAATCATTTAACTTCTTTAATAATTCATTATTCCTATTAATTGTATGTTTTTTAAGGTCATTAATTAAAAGAGAAATATCTTTTTTTGTTATAGACCCACTCTCTATATGTGATAATAGGCTTTCAGTCTCTAGTAAAAATTGTAATAATGATAAAGCAACTTCCTCATAGAATAAAGCAAAATTATGTCTAAATATTTTAAAGTCCTCTTCATGACACTCAATAAAATGTGCTACTGTTCCATAATCAGAAATTAACTTTTTATAATCATTATCCCAAACATCATTTACTTGGTCTAACACTTCCCCGGTTCTTTCCTTATAATTTTTATTTTTTAGATATAAATGTAAAATTACAAATGATGATATTACAAACCATATTGATAAAAATGTTTCCATATAAACCTCCTTTTTAATTATAATTCAATACATTAATTTAATATATTGGTATTTATTACCAATTAACTTCTTTATCTTTATATAGTGAATAATAAAGGTCAACTTTAAATCTATCTTTTGCTGAAACTATCGGAACTCCCTTATATATAGGAAGAACTACTTTATGTCCTTCACGAAGCATCTCTTCAGGCTCTAATGACAGTAATATTATTTTATTTCCTTCTACTTTATAAACAAAGTATACTGGACCATAAACAAACTCAAAAGTTCGATCAGAAGATAAAATACATTGATATACATTTTCTTCTATTTCTTTTCCAACTAATATACCTGATTTAAGTTTATTAGTTAAATCAAATATAAACTCCTTGTAAGCGACCATATTATATATTTTTAATGCTCTTGATAACTTATTAAACTCATTCTCATTTTTGTAAATAATTCTATAAGATAGGTCTGTATTTAATTTCGTTTGTTTAAAACGACTACCTTTAGAGGTCATACCATTATGACACCTCCTTTAATTTATTTAAATCAGTAATTATTTCATAACTTACTTTTATATTAGATGAATAACTCACAAAGTTCTCCATTATTCTTTCTGCAAATTTATTAGCAATTATTTGTAAATATTTATTTCTTTCTTCATCATTATCAAAACAACCTTTAAAGTTATCTTCAAAAACTGTATGATAAATCATTTCACCATTAACACAAGGATATTCTGCTAGTAGTTCTCCCCATCGTAATCTTATATAACCACAAAGATTTCCACTTTCTTGATAAACATCATATTGCTCTGGACTTGCACAACAAGTACTTAAAAAATAAAACTTCATAATTTACTCTCCTCTTCCAAAATAAATAACAATGTTTCTTGAATAGCCTTATATCTAGTTTGTTTAAAAATATCTGTTTCTTTCTCTAATAACTTTTCAATAATAGTTAGTTTATATAATATTAATAAATATAGTTCAGGCTTCATCTTGCATTGCTTCTTCTATAGACTTAAATACATTAAATCTAGGATACATATTCATTATATCACTAGTTGTTTTAGCATCTGGTCTATTTTTCATATAAGATACTATTGCATACATAAAGGCATCAGACTCTCCATCTGTAATTGTTAATGTCTTTTTAGTTCTTGATTTTACTACTTTAACTTTATAACCGACACTTTCTAAATATTCTAATATCTTATTTACTACTTCTATTGTATCTTGCTTTGTATATGATTTCTTATGATGAAAAGACTTTAATTTCATAGGATGAAAGGTCAATATTTGACCGTAGGACGACATTTCTCCTATCTTAGTATAAAAATACATACCTAAGGCATTTAACTTCCCAGAATTGATTCCAGAGGCTATAGGAGCCTCCTGAGCAATATAGCACCCTTCTTCATATAAAAAGTATTGATATTTACCCAAAAATTGATCATAAAGATTAGCTATTGACCAACACATAAATACAAAGTTATGATGATTATCTGCTGTTAAATCATCTAAATAAATTGTTTGTGTTTTAGTATCTATTATAGCAACTCCAAAATGTGCAAAAGATGGGTCTAATCCAATATAATAACTACCTTTTGTCATCTCTTAATCTCAATGCAGCAGATATTATCGTATTTAAACTATCTAAGTTATCATGTGTATAATCATTGTAAGCGGTTTCTAAAAGACTTATCATATCTTTATCAGTAAGTTTATACCATTCTTTATCATCTAAATTATAGTAGTAATTTAATTGTATATGCTTGCTAATAACAGGGAGCACTTTAATTGTAGTCAATAATAAATCTTGTCTTGTTCTATATGATATTTTCTTATTTCTTGACCTATGATACTTCTGTAAGAAATCTTTTATATAACTAATATATTCATCAAGACTTACTATATCTTTATCTCGTTCTACTATTAAAGCATCTTCTTTTTGTTTATTTGCTAAACTTTTAAGTATCTCATCACCTTTAACCTTTTTATTCTTTTCATATAATGGTTTATATCTATACCATAATAATTGTCCTTCTAATATTATAAAAATAACTAATAATAACCAATCTGTAAACTTCATATTTTCCTCCTATTATATAATATGAAAAAAGAGACCTTAGTCTCTTAATTTAATCTACATATTTCCCCAAGGGTTTTGATTAAAACCTGTTTGGCTTTGAGTTCCATTATAGAATGGTTGATTTTGATTTACCCCATTACCCATTCCATAAGGGTTTCCACCAAAGCCAGCATTTACTGGTGTAGAAAAAGTAAATGACCCTGGAGCCCCACCAGAAGTTGGTGTTGCATTTGTATTGTTATTATTTTGATGCTTTCTAAAATCATAGTTAGCATACTCAGGGTTATTCATATATTCTTCTCTTGTTAATAAAGTAGATGCTCCACGACATATATTTTCAGGAGTTGCCATTTGTTTCCACTTTTCTACTAAACCTGGAATAAATTGTGCTACTTGATCTTTATATGTTGTTGGTGTGCAATTAAAAATATGTGATTTAAATTGTGGATTATCAACACGAGCAATAATATCAACTTCATCTAAATTAATTTGTTCAAGTGGTTTTCCTGTTACTGATACAGCAGCTTGTTTTATTTCATCTAATTTCTTATCATTAATAATAAGTACTCTTAATTCAGGAGCAGCACCAGGAATTAAACTATTAAGATTACCTTGAACAGTTGGGTATACTAAAACTGGAATAACATTTCTTGGTTTAGCATAACCGTGAGTTGTACAACAAGGTTCATAAGGTGTTCCATAAGCATCTTTTAAACATACAAAAGAACTTCCCATATTATTACTATTATAGTGAGTATGAATGTGAAACCTTGATGGTGGAGTTGGTAATATATGTAGTCTAAAAGACTCTCCACTTTGTGATGATAATCTTGGTAAAGAAGTATTGTCATTTTGTTGCTTATTAATATCAAAAGCTAAACTTGTAAAATTAAACTCGGCAACTTGACTTTGTGCTTGGTTTGGATTTACCATAGCAGGTTGGTTTACTTGTTGATATTGAGGCTCCATTTGAACTGTTGGAGTAGGTTGAGTGTTAAACATATTTAAATTAGTCATATCATTATTTACATTATTCATAGTATTTAAGTTATTCATATTCATATTTTGATTATTATCTATTGGTTGATTCATCATAGTATTTTTTGATTCTAATACATTTAATTCTTCTTCTAAATTCATATTTCATTCCTCCTTAATAAACACTCATAATTCTCAATATTATTTGTAAACTACTTCCTACAATATTATTATATGAATTCTTCTTTATTATCCTCTACAGTTTTTAAGAATTCTTCATCAGATAAATCTTCACTTAGTCCGCTTTTAATATCTTTAGCAAGTTTAACCGCTTCTTCTACCTTATCACCAGACAAGTCATCAACTAATTTCTTAAGTAAGGCTGTAAGCTCTTCATTAGCAATTAAACTATTATTATAAATATCAATTAACCCTTTATAACATAATCTTGGAACCATATCATTTCTACTCGCTAATAACTTTAAAAAATCAATTCCAAAAGTATTATAGCCATTTAATAATATTTGTCCAAACTTAGTAAATAATGGATCATAAGAAGCCACTTGCTTTTCAGGATACCTTGCTGCTACTAAACTAATAATACTAGCCATTTCCTCTGGGGTCTTATCTAAATAAGCATCAATATCTTCTTCCTCATTCATAATAGCAAATAAAATCTTTATTACAGAGTCAGCACTCCTTACTAGATTATCCATCTTTTCAGTTTCCATTTTATCTCCTTTCTAAAAGTAATTTAACCTATTAACTTATTATAATCATCTCTTGAAATACTTCCACGAACATCTTTAAAAGAAATAAAATAACTTCCAGGCAGATACTCTTCTTTAGCATATCTTTTAATAACAAGAATATCACCTTCATTTATATTATTCTGTTTAGCATCATCAGAAACCTGCTGTACCTCACAAAACATATAAGGACTATCTGGGTCATATTTTGTTATCACTCCATTTGTTATAATATCATCTTGAAGTTCAGTAATCAAGATATTATCATTAAATAAATGTAGTTTCATATTACCTCCTATTATATTATATGAAAAAGAGGACTGTTAGTCCTCATCAAATAAAACACTTTTAGCTGCTTGAATAGATTCATTTCTCATTTTTGACATACAAATGTAGCTTACATTTTCTTTATGTTTATTAAAAACTTTTTCTTTCATTTCAGATATAGTATATCCAGATAATAACCAATTTATAATTTTTTTAGTAGTTACACTTCTTTTTGAACCAAAAGAATCAATATAATAATAACCACTATATTTCTTATTTGGAATTGACTCTAACATTAATTTAAGTTCAACTTGTTTTTCAATATCAACTTGGTGGTCTGGTATCATTTCTGCTAAAGACAGTTCCTTGCCTGAGTCAGCATTACCTAATGGGGTATTTAATGATAAGGCTGCTGGTTTTCTCGGAAGGTCTCTCGACCTGCATAAAAATACAGACAATACACTTTTCTTTATAGTATTCATAATATACTTCATTCCATTTTTTTCTAATTTAGAAGCATTTAAAAAATAATATTCTAAGTTAGATAAACCATCGTCTCTATTTCTATTTGATAAACCTGAATAGACTTCAGTTACTATATGATCAGGCATACAATTATATACCTTTAGAATTGGGTATTTATCATACCATAAGTTAACAAAATAGTTAACAATTCTTACTACATCATTTGCTACATCTAAATAAGACTTTCCTTCTACTCTTGCTTCACTTAATTCCTGCATAAACTTCTCCTTATATAAATTATAAATTTTGCAATATTAAATTATTAAGAGTAATAACTATACACAAATAACAAACTTACTTAATCCTCCTTTCTTAATTTCGGCCTGCTATTATCTGTATAACAACATTATACTACAAACTTATTTTCAAATAAAAAAGAATTTCCCAATTTTACATTGGAAAATTCTGGTAAAGGTATTATCTTATATTTTCTACAATCATTTCTTCAGTTGTTATTATTTGAGCCACTAATGTAAAACTATTAACAATTACTTGTTCTATAACTTTTGTTGCATCAAATATTTTTAATTCATCTGCAAGTTTATATTCTCCTGATTCAGAAAGAACTAACCCATCAAACTCTTCGTTAACCTTCTCTTCACCTGTAAGGTTATAAATAATAGTTTTATAAATAGATTCCATAGCACTTCTAATAAACTCAGGAATTGTCTCATCTGATGAGGCTAATCTTTGATAGGTAATACCTGCTCCAATAGATATTCCTGACTCAATCGCATTTCCTAAACTATTAACAGCATCTTCTATTCTTCTATAATTTTCTTCCATCTCAGCATTATTAATTCCACCAACACGAATAATACAAGACTTTGTTGGTAATGTAATACTCTCTAAATCTTTAAAGTCTTTATTATTAATTATAACTGTATCATTACTTATTAACATATAATCTATTTTACCAACCTTTATTTGGTTTAAAGCCTTTGGTAATCTAACTTCTACTCCATCAATTAAAGTAGTATCTGTATATACTGCTAACTGGTTCATAGTAGTTCTTGTTTGAACCCCTAGACTTCCAAGTCTAATTGGAATAATATCAGCATAACCTTTAACTATTTGAAGTTGTAAGTTTTGTAATATATCCATTGATAATTCATTATAGAATAATATTGCTTTTCTTTTTAATCTTATTATTTGTTCTACTATTGGTTGAATCATATTCCATCTATCTAATTTATCATAAATTAAATAAACATCTACATCATTAAACTCCTTAGGACCGTGTAAAAAAGTATCTTCTGGAACAATTACTTCTGCTTTATCTAATACAACTCCGTCTTTCTTATCTAATATAACATTTGGTATATCACTTCTTACTACAGATGGTCTTAGTCCACCAGGTAGGAACCTATATGCTTCTGAAATTATTGTTGCATACTTAGGGCTTCCTAAAGAAACTTTTGCTATGGACTCATAATCTTCATCAGTTATTTCTCTTGACATTACTTGATGAAGTGTATCTATATATTGGTCTCTAGCATCTTCTAATATATTTCTTAACTTAACCTTTGTTATTTTACTACTCTCTAAATACTTCTTTGCCCCAGTTAATAACTTATGAGTAAGGATAGTGGTAGACGTAGTTCCATCTCCTGCTTTTCTATTTGTTTCAAAAGCAGCAAGTTTTATTGTTTCTAATGATTCTGCTTCATCAGGTGTTAAACTAGTTAATTTAGAAAGTATAGTATAACCATCATTAATTATGTCATGACTTCCTTTTTTATTAACAACTGCTGTATTAGTTCCACCAGGACCTAAAGTATGAGCCACGGCTCTATATGCTAACTTTGAAGCATTTATATATACTTCTAATGGTTTTTGTTCACTTAGTATTTGCATTATTCATTCTCCCTATATTCAATAAAAATATTTATCTTATTCTCTGGAACTTGTTCATTATATTTATTTATCTTTTCTAAAACAGTTGATAAAGTATCTCCTCCTTCAAAAAAGATATTTTCATATATTAACCAGCAGGCTTTCTTTGTATTCATATCTTCTACTGAATAAGTTTTACCTCCAAAAGTAATAGTTCCATAACCAGCAAACTCTACTATAATAGAGAATAACTTTGTTTTATCTGTATATGGTCCTCCTGCATTACTATCCGCTGGTCTATCGTCCCAGTCATCTCCCAACTGATTTTTAAAATCATTTGTAAAATATAATTTAAAAGTATTCCAATCATCAAGATTATCAATAAAGCATAATTGATAATTAAAATATTGCTCCATATATTAATCCTCCTATTTATATTATATGAAAAAAGACTATTATAGTCTTTTTAGTATAGTCTATTTTTCTTTATATTTTTGACACTTTGTTTGTTTAAATGGAAATGCCCTTAAAGTGCTATTTCTTGTAATTGTGCACTTTGGTTTATCTTGATTAATATAATAAATGCAATTAACACAAGACTTTACTTTTTGTTTCTTTTTAAAGAAATTAAACATACTATACCTCCTTATTAATAACTATCTCTTTGAAATAGTTATTTTTAAGTAATCAGCCACAGAGGTTATCTCTGCGTAAGGAAGAAGAATATCAAGATGTTCTTTCCAGAATTCTTTCTGTTCTTCCCTAAATTTCTTTAAGTCAAACTTATTTTTCTCTGACTCTGCTACATAAGTTGACTGTATCTTATTATATTTAAGTGTTTTATCTTCAGGATTGAACTGATAGGCTTTTCTTTGTAAAGGTAATAAGTCTTCCTTTACTTTTTCTTGAATAGCCCTAGTTGCTTCCATCTCATCAGAAATACTATTAATTTTATCAATTAACTCTTTATTATCTACTTTAATTTTAGAAATAAGAACATCTAATTTTTCTTGTAATTCTAACATTTCTTCACCTAAAGTATTTAATTTATTTTCACACTCTTCATATTTGGCTAATTGACCCATTGCTTCTTTTCTATTTATTTCAGCAACTTCAAGTAATGACATATTATCATTTACTTCTTCCTTTTTAACAGACACTTCAACATCTGCATTTTCATATACTGGTTCTCCAACAGAACTAGTATTAGATGACCCGATATTAAGCAGGTCATCTAAACTCATTTGTTTAAACTCTTCCATAAAATAATTTTCCTTACCTTTCTATTTATATTATATGAAATAATTACTATTCTTATTCTGTAGTTTCTGCAGGTTCTTCATCAATTAACTCTTCTTCAGGTTCAAGTAATTCTTCCTCATTAGAAAAGTTATCTTTTATTGCTGCATATCTAGCATAATTATAACCTTGTGGATCTACTAGTATAGTATAACTATCATCATCAGTATTAACTACCTCAACACATTTAAACTCACCAGAGTTAGTTGTATCATTATATTCTTTTAACCAGTCATATTCTTCAGAGTTTAAATGATTTGCAAAATTTTCAAACTCTTCATTATTCATTTCTTTTTTACCAACAATTTTATAATTTGATTTATTAACTGTAATACCATTTTGTTCTGCTGCTCTCATTGCACTTACACTTTGTGGTTTTCTATGGAAAATTGCTACATCAGTTCCACTTTCCTCTAAGTCTTCACGACCATCTCTCATGTCAGAGCCATCAGTTACTTCTGGTTCATCTAGTAATTCATCTTCAGCTTCTGTTAGTTTATTATTCTTTTCTGATTTTGCTGATTCAGACATTCCTTCTTGTGATTTTACTGGGTATTTTAAATCATAGTCATCAATCATTTTATTAACTGCTTCAATATAACCTGGATAGTTATCTAGCATTCTAGTTGCAAGTTTAATAAACACATCTTTATGATTCCAAGGATTTGGTCCAGTAAGTTCTTCTGGGGTTACTTCACATACTGCAAGAGCTGGTTCCTTCATTAATATTTTATCTGTATCTACATAAAGAGTTTCGTCTATGTCTCCATAATCCAATCCTCTATCAGAGGCATCTAACCATATATTAAATCTACTCTTTAAATCATATAATCTAACATGTTTACCTATTTCTTTTAATTCTGCAACATCATCTTGTATTTCTTTTAATCTATTAAATAATTCTCTTACTTTTTTATTCTTTTGATTAATTACATCATTTCTATAAAGTGTTTCCCTATCACCAGCAGCTCTTAATGTATCCATTCTTCCAGCAAAATTACCCATTTCATTTAATTTAACTGACTCATTTATATACTCAATACAATCATTAGTTTTACCATCGCATATCTCATAGTCATATACTTCTACATTTTTATTATTGTTTACCCAAGATTTTGCTTCATCTAATGTATCAAATTCAATTACATCAACTATATCACCACTATTATGTTCAATTATAAGAGTATAATATGGTTTAGTTATCTTCTTATCAAATGAATAATTATTTCCATTATCTTCTGTACCTCTAATAGATACATCTTCTTTAATCTCTTTAACTTTGAGTTTTTTTGCATCTACTTTTGTCTTTTTAGCCTTAGGAAGTTTATCAACTTTTTCAGTATCAGTTAATTCTTCTTCTTTCTTTCCTGTTGTATTATCTTGATCTGGTTCTTTTTCTATTTTAAATTTCTTATTTTCTTTATTTCTATTAGCATGTTGTTTAAGATGATTTTCTTGTCTTTTTTCATCTTTATCAATAGCTTTACCATCAGCAAAGTTTACACCTTTATTTTTCATAGGCTCATTAACCATTGGTTTAACAGACTCATACATATTAGGGTCTCCTGTAGTTAACCCACCTTCATAAGTTCCTTCATAGATAGTACTCCAACCATATTGGCCTAGTACTCCTCGAACATCTTGTTCAAAATCCCATATCTCATCATCAGAAAGCCCCAAATTTAACTCTTGAGCATAGGCATAAACAGCATCTCTGAAATCTTCCCAAATAATTAAGTCTACACCTTCAAACTGCTTTTCTACCAATTCAGCAACTTCATAAGCAGCATCAGAAACTTCTTCTGTTAACTTTCTTTTTCTATCTATATCAATAAATACATTTTTAAAGAACTCTACTGGGTTAGCAGACTTTCCAGAATACTCTTTAATAATATGATTTTTACTATCTCTTAAAGTACATTCTTTTAATTTGTTATTTCCAGCAACCTCTAAGAAAAATACATTTTTATAACTATCAATAGACTCATTTAATCTAGGTAGTGTAAACTCTAATAAAGCACTAGAATAATGTTCACCTTTTCTAGTTAAGAAACTATTAAAATTAAAATAGTTAGGGTCTCCACAAGATTCTGTTAAACTTTCATCAAGATCAGCAATTATATTAG
>Ga0247610_10004652_pt1 | contig 14637 bp, 8 predicted proteins | sample 174DNAGHGhighgp2_FD_193483 | JGI IMG/M metagenome (GOLD analysis project Ga0247610, IMG submission 193483) | Sheep rumen microbial communities from Palmerston North, Manawatu-Wanganui, New Zealand - 1742 DNA GHGhigh gp2 | ecosystem: Host-associated > Mammals > Digestive system > Stomach > Rumen ... | reverse complement strand
CCTTAATCCGTTTGCTGTTCAGGCGGCGACCAATCAGCCCTGCCGCTTCCGATTCTTTGGCCGTTACGGGCAGCACTGCGTAGCGTGCGAAGTTCACACCGTCGGCGGCGTTGCTCACAACCGAAAGGCTGTTCTTCTCACCCGCCTGCGCCTTGCCAGCCTTAAACACAAACTCAACGCCCGCGTTGGCCTTGCTGTATTCGTCGGCCCACTTCTCAACAAGCGGTTTAACCGAATTTGGCACGTGCACCGTAACTTGTTGGCTTTGAGCCGAAACCGATGCCTGAAATCCTAAAACTATTGCTATTGTATATATTATCTTTTTCATTGTATTTCGTTTTTAAAGTATTGATATTGTATTTATTAAAGATTGTTGTGGCCTTCGTTTATACAGCGGCGCCACGGTCCGCACTTCCAATCTCACTCGTTGCAACAGCAACACATTCGCATTCGTTTTTCAATTGTCCTCATTGCTTTTTTCCTCGTTTATTTTTACGATGCAAAGGTGCGGCAACATTCAAAACTGCGTAATCGCTTTGATATGTCATTTTGCATACCATACGTTGGTAAACCATATACCATATATTAGGTATGCGAGATTGACGCGGCGAAAAAAACGAGATGGATTCAAATAAAAATAGCGCTGAAAATCAATTGTTTTCAGCGCTTTATACTTGGTCAATATGACTGCAAACTACTTTTTGGCCTTCGGATACTCAATCCGTGTATGGTAGATGTTCTGCAGTTTTTGTTTGAAGATGCTTTTTATGGTGTCGATGTCGCGGAAGGTCAGGTCGGCGTGGTTCATTTGGCCGTGCGCAATCTTGTCGTCAACAATCTCGTCAACAAGCGGGCCCACAACTTCGGGCGAGTAGTCCTTCAGCGTGCGCGAAGCGGCCTCAACCGAGTCGGCAAGCATAACCACAGCCGTCTCTTTCGAGAATGGCGACGGCCCGGGATAGGTGTATTTTGCGGCGTCCACATTATCGGCGCCATGCTGGCTCACCTCATTATTATAGAAATATCGAACAACGTCGGTTCCGTGGTGGGTGGCGATGAAATCGATGATGCGCGGCGGCAGTTTGTAGGCTTTTGCCAGTTCTTCGCCCTTTTTCACATGCTCGATGATGATTGCGGCGCTCTCTTCGTTCGAGAGTGCGTTATGCGGATTAGCACCCACCTGATTCTCAACAAAAAATTGTGGTGCGCCAGTTTTGCCCACGTCGTGGTAGAGCGCCCCAACGCGAGCCATTAGCGGGTTGCCGCCAATGTTGCGGATGGCGTCTTCGGCCAGATTGGCCACCTGCATTACGTGTTGGAACGTGCCAGGCGCCTTCTCTGCCAGTTCGCGCAGCAGCGGATGGTTGGTGTCGGCCAACTCAAGCAGCGTCACGTCCGACACAAGCCCGAATACCCGCTCGAACAGGAAAATCAGCGGATAAGTCACAAACAGAAATAAACCATTGATTATAAACCACATGTATGGCCGCAGCCCGATATTGGAGAACTGTCCTTCCTGAAGAAGCGATATGGCCGTGTATGTTATTATGTACGAAGCAGTTACCAGCAGCACGGCCGAAAAAAGTTGGCGGCGTTTGGCAATTCGCGACAGGCAGAAGATGGCAACCATTCCCGCAACAGTCTGAAGCATAATGAATTCAAAACCGCTTGAGATGAACAGACCGCATAAAATCACCGTCAGCGTATGCGCGATAATGGCCAGATGACCGTCGTAGAATGTGCGCAGGATGAGCGGCAGAATGGCGAACGGCAGCAAGTAGGCGTGGCCCAGTTGCAACCGCATCGACACGCACATCATTCCAATCATCACAACCACAAGCCCCACCACAAAAAGCAGCTGACGGAAGCGAGATAAGATGCGCGGGTAGTTCAGCATTACAAAGGCAAACAAAAGTGCCATCAGAATGGCCACCAGCAAGGTTTGCCCAAAAAGCGTCCACGAGATGGGCGATGAGGTGACGCCTGTGCTTTGGAACTCGCGCCTCAGCGAGCGCAAAACTCGCAGGTTCTGGTCGTTCATCAGTTCGTTGTGGGCGATAATAAGTTGCCCGGCCTTAACCATTCCTCTCGACTCCGAGAGTTGTTCCTCGAGTGTCTGCCTGGCCTTGTTTGTCAGCGTTTTATCGTATTCTATATTTGGTTTGATGAAGTCGTAAATGTTCAGATAGTCGAAGGCTGTGAGCAGAACCTGGTTATTGCTGAATCTGACTGCAGCTTGCTCTGCAACATACTGTTGCGCCGAGTGAACAGTAAAAACTTCGGACGATGGCACGGTGTGCGACATTTTGTTCTCAACCAAAACCACAGCGCCTTGGCCGTTGTCTTTCTCAAGCACTTCGGTGTAGTTTGTAATTCCTTTTGAATAAATGAATTCCAAATTCGATAGTGCGAATTGGCGCAATTCTGATTTAATGGTGTCGGCATTGAATTGCAGCTCTGGATATTTGTTGCGCACAATGTCAATCGACGACGCGAGCCGGCGGTCGAAATCTTGCTCAAATCGTATTTTCTGCTCAGGATATACCGACGAAATGACTGTGAAATAGGGATTTGCGTTTTTGAAGATGTTGTCGCGCTCATCTTTTAGCTCAGCGTTGGTTTTGAGCACCACAAAGTCGAACGGCGCGTACAAATCCTCATACTGCCAGGCCTTGCCCTTTTGCAGCTCATACTTGAACTGCCGTTGTTTGGGCAGCATGGCGGTTATGGCTATCACTGCTAAAACATATATTGTCAGCGCGCCGATGTTTTTAGTTTTCAGAAATTTGCTCATAGTAGATTTTGACAATTCATACCAAAGATACACCATATAATATTGTGTGGCGCAAAAAAAGCATTTTTTATGAAAGTGTTTTTCCAAAACGGATTTTAGCCATCGAAAAAGAAATGTTTACCTCTGTCGGACGCTGGGCAATGTGCGAATCGCAGGAAATAATGTCGGTAATCGTTTTTTGTTGTCGATAATCATTGTATTATTGTAGGCGGTAGCGCTAATATTGTCGATAAGCAACAACCATTTGCTGCTAACCAATGTTCAATAGAAAGGTAAATGTTATAATTACAACAAAATAGCAAGCCATGCCAACTTTTTTACACGATGTTGCCGAATACATTTTGAAGCATTACGACACATGTTTGCGCAATTGCTGTGTGGTTTTCCCAAACCAGCGTTCATCGGTATATTTCTGCGATGCCATAAAACAAGTTAACAAAAAAGTTATCTGGCTGCCGCGGATTTTTACTATCGATGAGCTGATCAGCAAGATAGCTAATCAGAAGGTGGCATCGCCCATAAAGCAGCTGGCAACCTTGTACGATGTCCATCAGGAGGTTACCCATTCGGGTGAGACTTTCGACCGTTTTTTTCCGTGGGCGCAAACAATTTTGTCCGATTTCAACGATATTGACAAATATCTTGTCGATGCGCAAGTTTTGTTAAGAAACATTCAGGAAATAAAGCAGTTGGACAGCAGCATCGACTACCTGACAGAGCAGCAGCGGGATGCTATCGAGCGTTTTTTCAATGTTGTGTACGATGGTAGTTCTGATTTGAAAAAGCGTTTTCTCGACATTTGGCATAACTTGTTGCCAATGTATGAGTTGTTCGGCAAAAAACTCAACCAGAAAGGCTTTGCTTACGATGGACAAGTTTACCGCAAGGCCGTCGAGAACATAACCTCCGATGGATATGAGTTTCCGTTCGACAAGGTGTTTTTTGTCGGATTCAACGCCATAACCAAGTGCGAGGAACGGGTGTTCAAAGTGCTGAAAGCGCAGCAACGCGCGGTTTTCTTCTGGGATTATGACCAGTCGTATATCGACGACAAGTATCAGGAGGCAGGCTTATTCTTGCGAAGGTTTGTCACGGAGTTTGCCGCGCCCGACGATTTCGTGACATCGCACGATTTTGGTATCAGCAAAAAAGAAATCGCCGTAGTCGCATCGCCCACGGTCAGCGGACAAATGACCGTTGTTGCAGAGCAGCTCGCAAACATTCCGCAGACCGAGATAACCGATACTGCGCTTGTGCTTGCCGACGAATCGATTCTTATGAATGTTGTCGAGAACGTATCGCCCTATGTTTCTGACATTAACATAACCATGGGCTATAAAATCAAGAATTCGATAGCCGGTCATTGGATTGAGCAACTGATTCAGTTGCAGCTCAATAAGCGACAGTCGGCCGACACGGCGACATTCTATTATAAAGACGTGCTTGCGTTGCTGCAGCATCCGTTTTTTATTTCGGCAAGCCCTGATTTTGCAGCCGGATTTGCCGAAACAATCAGAAAAGAAGCCTTGTTTCAGGTACCGGTGGCCCGGATAACCGACGATGAATTTGCCCGGATGGTCTTTAATCCGGTTAATGAGCCCCATGAGTTTTCAAACTACGCGCTCTCCATTTTGAAGTGTTTGATGAATGTCTGGGGGCAGGAGCAGACCGACAGCAGCGAAATGAAACTTGTGCATCAAGAGTTGGTTTACAGGCTGATACTGCAGATTCAGCAGCTCGACACCGAGCTCGCCGATGAGCAAATTGCGGTGGAGATGCCAACCTATTACAAACTGCTGCGCAATTACATTGGCAGTTTGAACGTACCGTTCAGCGGCGAGCCAATCAAAGGTTTGCAGGTTATGGGATTTCTCGAAACACGAAATCTCGATTTCCGAAACCTTATAATATTGAATGTCAACGAAGGCACATTGCCAACCGATGGTTCTTCGCCAACATTTGTTCCGTTCAGCATGCGCCGGGCTTTCGGGTTGCCCACCCACGAGGAGCGCGAAGCCATGTACGCCTATTATTTTTACAGGCTGATACAACGGGCGCAAAACGTCACACTCACTTATTTTGTCGGCAAAAACGATGGCCGAAGCGGCGAGCCGAGCCGCTATATAATGCAGTTGATGTACGGCGGAGGAAATGTCAATCATAGGGTTTTGCGTTCCGACATAGTTCTCAGCGCGGGCCAGCCAATGATAATAACCAAAAACGGCTACACCATGCAGCAACTCAGCGCCTTCATTGTCGATGACAGGCCTTTCGACAAGGTGAGCGGAATCTCGCCCAGCGATATTGTCACCTACCAGCGTTGCCAGGTCGAGTTTTATTTCAGCAAGGTGCTCAATCTCAGGCCCGATGACGATGTTGAGGAAAACATCGATTTGCGCAGGTTTGGCAATATTTTCCATAACGCCATGCAAAAAATTTACATTGGTTTTGTAGGCAAGACGATAACTGCCGCCGATATTCACGCCATGCCGCCCGAATTTGTCGAGGCAAAGATTGCTGAGGCTTTTGCCGAGGAGATGTTCCCGTTCGATGAGGCACGGCAGAAAAGTATTGCCGATGGGCGTCGCAAGCTTGCCGATGAGCTCAACGGCAACAATCTAATAGTGCACAATGTGATAAAAAAATATGTCGAGGCGCAGATGAGGTACGATGAGCAAACGGCAGAAAAGGAGCCGATAAGCTTCATCGGTCTTGAAAAAAAGTGCTTCATGCGTTTCCCCATCGAAATCAACGGCAAAAAAACTGAAATCAAACTGAAAGGAGTTATTGACCGTATCGACAAGTTGGCCGACGAATTGCGCATAATCGATTATAAAACAGGTTCGAACGATGTTGTGTGCAATTCGGTTGACGATGTGTTCGATGCCTTGCAGATTAAGAAAAACAAGGGAATACTGCAGACTCTGATTTATTGCATGATGTTCGACAGCGAGGATCCGACTCACCAAACAATGATGCCTTATTTGTTCAAGACCGTCGATTTGAGTAAAAACGCTGATTTCAAAGTTCGTAGCAAGAACGATGAATTCTCCGAAGGAAGCTATCGCAGAGTTGAAACCAAGGTGAAGGATTTTGTGGCCGGCATATTGTCAGATATCTTTGATAAAGAAAAGCCATTTGTGCAGACTGCCGATGAAAAAAAATGTGAGCATTGTAACTTCTTTTATTTCTGCAACAAACAATCTAAATCTAATGACTATTAGATGAGTTTTAACGGCGTTATCGCTCGTTTTTGCAGGAAATGTTGCGTTGGCTGCCGTACAGAATTGACAACTACACGGCAAAAGATGCCGACAGCGAATTGGGTTCGTCAGAGGGAGTTTTTGGATAGATGCTGATTATCAGTCTTTTTCGTCGGTAACTGATTCTTCCGTGTTATCGTCGCGCAGCAGCGAGACTAAGGTTTCAGGAGTAATATCGTACTTGATTTCGCCTTTGCGGACAAGCGAGATGGAGCCGGTCTCTTCCGACACAACAATAATTGATGCCTCTGTCTCGTTCGACATGCTTATTGCGGCGCGGTGGCGAAGGCCGAATTGTGGAGGCAACACAAGATCGTCATCGATGGGCAACACACAGCGGGCGGCTTTTATGTGGTCGCCGATAATTATCATTGCGCCATCGTGCATTGGGCTGTTTTTGAAAAAGATGCTCTCAATCAATCTGTGTGTTACATCGGCATTCAGTGTGTCACCGCTTTGCACATAGGTGGTTAGTTCCGATTTGGTTGACATTACAATCAGTGCGCCGGTTTTAGTCTTCGACATGTTCCGGCAGGCGCGGCTGACTTCGCGCAGTGTTTTGCCGGTGGTTGAATAGCTGTTGTCGTTACTGAAATACCGGGTGAACGCAAAGCGGCTCTTGACAAAATCGGTATTTCCAAGCAGAAGCAGGAATTTCCTGATTTCTTGTTGGAAAAGTACTATCACGGCAATCACACCAACGCTTATAAACGAGTCGAGAATTGTCGATAACAGGCTTAAATTCAAAAATTTGACAATTAGCCACACTAAGTAGAGCAGCATCAGCCCCACAAAAATGTTCATTGCCACAGTTCCGTGCACCAATTTATATAATTGGTATAGAATTATGGCCACAAGCAAAATGTCGATAAAATCAGCAAACCCAAATGTTATGAAGAGTAGCCCCATAAGTTGCAAAAATTGTGTTCGCTAAGATAATGTGTGTCCGACAAAAATTTACGATTAATGGTCAAAATCAGCCAAAAAATGCCGAATTTGTTGCGCAACAATTGTTATAAGCCATCGCAAAAAAATATCCTTCTCAATATAATAATCTTATTTACAAACAATTATCTTTGCATATCATGTAAAAATATTACATGTCGGACTAATTTAATTTATTTTACTTTTACAATATCAAAATACCTGTTTTTTATGATAAGCAAGTACATTAAAGAACTGATACCCGATAATTCACGAATAATTATTCCTGATTTCGGTGCATTTATGATTCAGGATACGCCCAATGGCAAGGTCATATCGTTCAACGATTTTCTGAAGTTCAACGACAGCGTTCTTCTCAACCGCATAATTACGAGCGAGAAGGTTGACGCGGCAAAAGGAAAAGAGGCAATAAAGGCTTATGTTGCCAACATTGAGGCGGCATTCAAGGCCGGCGAGGGTTTTGCCGTTGAGGGTGTAGGCTATCTGTCGAAGGATGGTCAAAACAACATCAAATTTGAGCAGGACGAAAACGCAAAAGCTAAGGGCAAGCCAAAAGCCGCCGCAAAACCAAAAGCCGAAGAGGTGAAACCTGCGGCACAAGCGGCAGAACCAAAAGTTGAGGCACCGAAACCAACACCTGCTCCGGAAGTGAAGCCCCAGCCGGCTGCAGCGTCAAAACCGCAGACAAGCGCACAAAAACCGGTAGCGGCACCCAAAACAAGCTCTTATACTAATAGTTATACAAATAATAATATGAATATTAAAACCAAAAACAATAAGACGCTTACAACCGTCTTAATTATTGTAGCTGCATTGGTGATTGTTGGCGTCCTGATTTGGATGGCCATCGATTTTAACTGGTTTGGGCGCTTCATGCCTGCCAAAGAAGCTCCGGCTCCAATTGAGGTTGTCGACACAACTCCGGCCATCGACACAACAGCCGTTGCCGATACCGTTGAAGTAGCTGTGGAACCCGAACCGGTGATTGTTTCGGAACCTGTCGACCCGAATTCGATGCGTTGTCATCTCATTGCGGGTAGTTTCCAAGTTGAGTCGAATGCCATTCGTTTCCAGGAGGATATGCGGAGCCGTGGTTATGATGCCAACATTGTAACCCGCAACAGTGGTTATTACTACGTGAGCATCAAAATGTTCGCAACTCGAGCCGAGGCAGTTGCCGAGTGGAGAAACATGGTTGTCGAAAATCCAAATCTCTGGATTCTTATCAAGTAAGGAGTTTAATTGTAATAAATGAAAAACGCCTCCGACCAATGGTCAGAGGCGTTTTTTGTTGACAGAAAGCCAAGGTTACAGCCGGTCTTTCTTGCTTCCGTCGTACAGGCAGTACTTGCGGAACGAGCATTCGAGTTGGCCGTTGTATAGTTTTATTTTCCGTTCGGGGCGCAGTCCAATGAATTTCATACACTCGGGATTGCTGCCGATAATCCATGCCACATAGCCCGGAAAATCGAGTTTTAGCTTGTCGCCGATTTTCTGGTAAAATATTTGCAAATCGTTGGGTTGCAGGCGCTCACCGTATGGTGGATTGGTGACAATGGTGCCAGAACTGGAGCGGGGTCTGAGGTCGAAAAAGTTGTGAAGGCTCACGCTCACTTTTTTACTTAGGAATGCCGCTTTTATGTTTGTCTCGGCCGCTTTGACGGCGCCAGGCAGAATGTCGCTTCCGGCAATAGTGTATTTGAATTCGGGCACATCGGCCGTCTCGTCGGTAATTTCGGTGAATGTGTCGGCATCAAAATCGCTCCATTTTTCGAAGGCGAACTGGCTGCGATAGGTTCCGGGAGCGATGCCGTAGGCCAACATGGCGGCCTCAATGAGCAGCGTTCCCGAGCCGCACATGGGGTCGTAGAAATCGGAGTTGGCGTTCCACCCCGACAGCATTATCATTCCGGCGGCCAGCACCTCGTTTATGGGAGCCTTGACGCTGGCCTGGCGGTAGCCTCGTTTGAAAAGAGGCTCGCCCGAGCTGTTGAGCAGCACCGTGACATGCTTTTGGGCAATGTGAATCTCGATGCGCAGGTCGGGGTTTTCAGTGTCGACGTTTGGCCGCTTGCCTGTCCGGCGGCGGAACTGGTCGGCAATGGCGTCTTTGGCCTTGAGCGCCGCGTATTGCGAGTGGGTGAAAATGGATGAGTGGGTTGTGGCCGCAATTGCGAAAGTCTGGCTGAGGCTCAGATAGTTGTTCCAGTCAATCCGGCCAATCTCTTTGTAAAAAGTATCTTCGTCGGCTGCATCGAATTCGGCAATGGGTTTCAGAATGCAAAGCGCGGTGCGGAGCCAGTAGTTTGCTCGGTACATCATTGCCTTGTCGCCACTGAACGATACGGCGCGGTTCAGTTTTTTGATATTTTTAGCGCCAAGTGCGGCCAGCTCGTCGGCCAGCACATCTTCGAGCCCGGCAAAAGTCTTGGCTACCATATCGAACCATTTACCACTGTTTTTCAATGTCTTATCCATATCACATTTTTATCGAGTCAGATTGTCAATCAAGAGGCAAAGCAACAAAAGCCGTCGCATTTTTGCAAGAATCAGTTTCCGCTTTGCTAACTTTTTTATTTCCGGATAAAATCGTCATTTTGTTGAGTTACAATGGCGATAGCCCGCAAAACCGCAACCAATTTGGATGTCGGTTGACATAAAAACGGTTGATATTTGTCATATTATTTATGGTTTATTTCCATAAACCAGTTTTTTTATGTTTTTCCGGTTCGATAACGTTTGCAATTATAATAATCTGGTGTTTATGAACACTTTAGTTGTTAAACCAAACCGGCAGATATTTTTTTTGTTTAGATTATTTCTCCATAACAAATGAGTAAGAGGTGGTAAATCTTAACTTTGCAATGTTAAAGGTGAAATCCTACCATAGGTATGAAAAGAAAAACAATTCCGTCGTTTTTGAATTATCCGGACAACGTACGTAACTGTATTATTACCTCGCCTCATTTTATCAGCAACATTGTTTTTATCAGCAATATGAATCTTCCGGAAGGGGAGTGGAAAATTGCTTTCGCCGATAAGTTCGATTTGGGAGACATTAGTGTTTTTGGTGACGAACTAATTGTCAGCCGTTTTACCCAGATGATTGAGGCTGGCCAAGTAGTGGTTGGGGCAAGCTGATACTGAACAAAGCTGACAATCGAAAAAAAATGACCGATGTCAGTTTTTTTTATGTTGTCTTTGACGCGGCGGAAGCGGGATTTTTGAAACGTACTTGCGTAAAAAGCACTGATAAATAATAGAATTGGAAGCAATAATTTAAAGGAATTAAAAATGAAGAAAAGCGCATTAATTATTTTGGGACTTCTTGCCATTAGCGTAGCGGGCAAGGCCCAAGACGAGAAGTTCAAAGCCCTTTTCATGTACAACTTCACAAAGTACATTGAGTGGCCGCAGAACAAGCAGTCGGGTGATTTTGTGATAGGCGTTGTCGGTGGTTCTCCAATTGTCGACGAGCTTAACGCAATTGCCCAGCGCAAAACCGTTGGCTCGCAGACAATCAAGGTAAAGGAAATCAGCGCGACTGACGATGTGACAAAAATGCACATTGTGTATGTGCCCGAGGGTAAATCGTCCGATGCCGATGCATTGGCCGGCAAAGTCAAAGGCAAAGGAGTGGTTCTGATAACCGACAAGCCGGGCTTTGCCCAGTCAATAGCGGGTATCAACTACATTAAGCAGGACGGCAAGCCGAAGTTCGAGGTGAGCAACAAGCACCTGGCCGAGGAAGGCGTGAAAGTGTCGGCCCAGCTGCTGACGTTGGGTATAGGAGTAGACTAAACTAAAAACTTAATATTTCGAAATATGAAGAAAATAATACTCTGCGCGACATTCCTTTTGGCAATGGCCTGCCAAATATTCGCGCAAAACAAAGATGTGTCGTCGATGACCAAGGACGACATTATGAAACTGTCGTACGACGAACTGCTTGAGATGCCTTTCGAAGACGTGTTGCATTTGGCTGACGTGATGGGCGTCTCGATGGACGAGCTGTTCGCCATGATTATGAACAAGAGTGTGTCATCAGCCTCGAAGAAGGCCGAGGACTCGTTCAAATCGCCGCTCTCGTCGACGGTTATCACCAAGGCCGAGATTCGCTCGTACGGCATCAGTTCAATTGAGGAGGCTCTGCGCCTTATTCCTGGTATGATTGTGCAGGAGAAAACCAACGGAATGTACGATGTGCACATCCGTGGATTGAACAACATCCCCGATAACCAAATGATGCTTTACACCGAGAACTCGAACATCCTGCTCATGATTGATGGCCGTATTGCCCACAACTATGCAACAGGCAACCTGAACTTCGACATTCTGCCAATCGGCATCGAGGATATTGAGCGCATTGAGGTTGTGCGCGGCGCCAATGCCGCACTCTACGGTCCCAACGCTTTGATGGGTGTTATCAACATTATTACTGAGAAACCGGGCGAGAACTCGAAGACACTGCAAGGCAGTATGATGATGGGTACTCACGAGAACTACGTTGGCGATGTGGCTTACCGCAAGAACATCAACAAAAAGTTGAGCGTGGGTGTTACTGCTAACTTGCAATACCGCCGTCGCAACACCAACGATTTGTATGTTTACCCCACACACGGCCTTTACTACTCGAAACTGAACCATATGGAGTGGGCCTATCTGCAGATGAACGGCATCGACCGCATGACAATGGCGGGCCTTTTGGGCGCAACCGGAATGGACGAGAATGGTAACGTGATTTACGACCCGTCGAAAGCAAAACTTATCGATGCATCGGAGGGCGGATATTATAGCGCAACCGACATAAAGAACCTGAAGCAGGCTTTCACATTCGGAGCCATTGCCGAGCAGATTCCCGATGCACTGAAGGCACAGATTCTTGAAATCCAGAAAGGAAAGTATGAACAAAGTCCCGAGGCTTTCTTGAATAATTATGGAAGCGAGCCTTCGGAGGCAACCGTTGAGGCATTCCTTGGCGGCTTGGCCAACAATCTGCCTTATGGGCTTTACAATTCGCTTGAAGAACAAGGCGATATCAGCGATATGTTTGATGACCCGGGAATGTCGCGCAAGACGTACGGGTTCAACTCATACCTGAATTTCAAGCCTACTGAGGATATGAATTTCGACCTTTCGTTTGGCTACCAGCAGTCGCACGCGGGTGCAACGCCTATTGGCGAGATTCCGTTCCTGCTCTGCGAGCGTGTGTCGAAAACCGGTTACGTCAATCTGAACTCGAGCATCTACGGATTAAGCCTGAATGCAAGCTATATGGGCGGTGTTCAGGACTATCAGAAAGGAAAGCCGGGATTCAAGGTGTTCATGAACAACCTGCAGGTTAATGCCGAGTACGATATTAAGTTAGGCGACCTGAGCATTATGCCGGGTGTGGCTTACAATCATGTATGGCAGACTGATTATATTCCGGACTACGTCAATCCGAACGACCCGACCGATTTCACATGGGAATATCACGATCATGACTACAAATTCCCAAGCGACCGTCATTTGTCGGGCAGTCAGGGTGGCGAGAAAGCAAAACTGACTGACATTGCACCGAGTATGCGATTGGACTATCGTCTGGGCGATTTCCGTGTGCTCGGCGCTGTTCGCTTCGACAAGACCAACATCCCCGACAAGTGGAATCCTACTTATCAGGTGGCAGCCAACTACTCAATTAACGACAACAACCTTGTCCGCGCATCGTATGGAACAGCCATGCGCTCGGCCAACATTATCAACTCGAGCGCCAAATATACATGGCACCGCGATGGTTTGATGCCGCCAGACACTATCTATTTCCAAGGAGATAAAGATGCCCCGTTGACCAAAATCCAAAGCGCAGAGCTGGGCTACCGCTGGCGTCCGACCGAGAAAATCCTTGTCGATGCCGAGGCATATTATTCAATAAGTGAGGATTTTGGTGCACTTAAGGCTTATCAGTCATCGGTTATCATGCCGTACGATAAACTGAACGCATTCATGACCAATCCCGATGTCTTGAAATCGTTGAGGAGCATTACCGAAGGCGAACTGGACATGGAAGCGCTCAGCACTTTCATGAACAATACAAGTGTGATATCGACAATCAAATACGGCTCGCTTCCTTATAAGGTTAAGCAGATGGGCTTCGGCGTGAACATCGACTGGATTATATCGAAGAAGTTGATTGCCAAGCTGAACGCGAACATTCAGCAGACCAAAATCGACAATTACTACGCTTACAACCAGAACCAGGAGATTCTGGGCCAGCTGGGTCAGATTTTCGGCATGATTACCCAGGTGCCGAGCTTGGCCGAGGACGTGCAGACTGCCGCCATCAACGAGCTTATGGCAAGCGGCACGTTCACCGAGCAGCAGTTGATGAAGGTTCTGGGTGTCAAAGTCGATGAAAACGGAAATCAGACACCAATACCAGTCGATTTCGAATCAGACGATTTCAAGACTTATTTCGGAACGTATGAGAAATATCTGCACCGTGCCATGGGCGACATTGACCAATCAATGGTTGCCGACATTGCTGCCAGATATGCTGCCGCCGAGGATAAACAGGCTTTCCTTGACGAGTTGAAAAGCAGCACTAACGATACCGAATACACTGCATACTACGCCATCCGTTACGGTGTTTACAACGACGACGGCATATTCACATTCGGCGATTCGAAACCGTATGAGCTGGAAACCGTGAACGGCCACAAGCATAAAGCCACACCATCGTTCTATGGTATGATTGGCCTTATCTACAAGCCGACTCCAAAAATCGACATCACCGCCTACGGCAACTATCTTGGCAAGCGCACATACGCTACCAAATACAACATGGGCGACAACGCAGTGGAACTGAAAGACCGCTTTACTTTGAGCATGAAATTAGCTTACAAGCCGGTTGACGGAATGGAAGTGTTCCTGAATGGCCACAACATTCTCAACAACGAGCAGCGTGAGTTCCCTTACGGCGATAAGATTGGCGGAATTTATTCTGTAGGCATTAGCTTCGGATTCTAAACCGATGGAGAGTTTGTAATACGAGACACAAAATGGCGTTGTCCTGCTGAGACATGGGCAATGCCATTTTTTTGACTAAACAAACTGTGTTATTTGACGATATGCGGTTATGATTACATATAATGTATAACTTGGCAATTAGTTATTTATATTTTTGTGAACTTTAAAATTTAGAATATGAAGAAAAGCGTATTAGTTATTTTGGGACTTTTTGCATTGATTTTCACTGCGAAAGCTCAGGACGAAAAGTTTAAGGCACTTTTCATGTACAACTTCACAAAGTACATTGAGTGGCCGCAGAACAAGCAGTCGGGCGATTTTGTGATTGGAGTAGTCGGTGGTTCGCCGATTATCGAAGAGCTGAATGCGATTGCCCAGCGCAAAACCGTTGGCTCGCAGACAATCAAAGTAAAGCAAATCAGCGCGACTGACGATGTGACAAAAATGCACATTGTGTATGTGCCCGAAGGTAAATCGGCCGATGCCGAGGCTTTGGCCGGCAAAGTCAAGGGCAAAGGTGTGGTTCTGATAACCGACAAGCCGGGCTTTGCCCAGTCAATAGCGGGTATCAACTACATTAAGCAGGACGGCAAGCCGAAGTTCGAGGTGAGCAACAAGCACCTGGCT
>Ga0247610_10004649_pt1 | contig 14641 bp, 11 predicted proteins | sample 174DNAGHGhighgp2_FD_193483 | JGI IMG/M metagenome (GOLD analysis project Ga0247610, IMG submission 193483) | Sheep rumen microbial communities from Palmerston North, Manawatu-Wanganui, New Zealand - 1742 DNA GHGhigh gp2 | ecosystem: Host-associated > Mammals > Digestive system > Stomach > Rumen... | reverse complement strand
CGCGCACCGCAATGTCGGTTAGTTCAGGACCGGTGCCGAAAGCGTGGATGACGGGCTCCGGGAAAAATTCTCCCAACAGCGTGCAGGACATAGTTACCAGCGTGGCGGCAAAAATAGTGAGCCTCAAAACGCGCCAGACGCGGTCGTCTTGCCGCGCACCCCAGTTGTATCCTACGATAGGCTGCATTCCCTGATTCAGCCCCATCACTATCATTATGAAGATAAAGACCACTCGGTTTACGATGCCGTAGGCGCCGATGGCCATGTCGCCGCCGTAATCTTTGAGCCGATTGTTGATGATGAGTACGACAAGACAGGCGCAGGTGTTCATCAGGAAGGGGCTGAGACCGATGACAAGTGTCTGCCGCACGATGTCGGACCGCAGCCGGTAGATGCCGCGCCGCAGGTGAAGTAACTCCGACTCGCGGCTGAAGAGGCGCAGTTGCACCGCCAGTCCCAGCGCCTGTGAGAGGATGGTGGCAATGGCAGCGCCTGCCACGCCCCAGTGAAAGACGAAGATAAAAAGCGGATCGAGCAGCGTATTGACAATAATTGCAAGGAAGGTGCAGTTCATAGCCGCCCGCGGATGGCCCGCACTGCGGAGCACCGCGTTCAGTCCGAAGTAACTGTGGCTGACAACATTGCCCAGCAAAATGACGCGCATGTAGTCTCGTGCGTAGGGAAGTGTGGCTTCGCTGCCGCCAAAGACGCGCAGGATGTCGTCGAGCAGTGGCCAGCAAACCACCGTGAGCAGCACGCCGATTATCAGATTCAGGACGATGGTGTTGCCGAGTGTCTGCTGCGCCGTCTCATATTTCTTCTGCCCCAATCGCACGCTGATGACCGTGCTTGCTCCCACTCCCACCATGGCTCCGAACGCAGCCGACAGGTTCATGAAGGGACTTGCCACGGCCATTCCGCTGATTCCTACGTCGCCTACGCCACGACCCACGAAGATGCTGTCCACAATGTTATAGACAGATGTGGCCACCATGGCTGTGATGGCCGGCGCCGCGTACAGCCATAAGAGCCGACCTATGCGTTCTGTGCCCAGTTCTGTGGGCACGTATTGTCTTGTGTTACCCATAATCCGGCTGCAAAGGTAGTGCAAATGAGCGGAAAGTGAAAGAAAAACACTTTTTTTCTTTGCTTTCCCGAGTGCAGCCCACTTTCGGCCACGAGCCAAAGGTAGTGCAAACGAGTGGAAAGTGAAAGAAAAACCACTTTTTTTCTTTGCTCGTGTTGTACGTAATTGACCGCTGCAGGAAAAACCATCGGCCGTCGCGACAAAAAATATGAGCCTGCGGGCTACGATTTCTGAATTTATCTGTATCTTTGTGAGCAAGAAGCATATAAATTGCGATTATGAGAAAGTCTTTTTTGTGGATTGCCGTGCTGGCCATGTCGCTCGTTACGTCGCAGCCCTGTCAGGCCAAGCGCGTACGTACGGTGCGCCTCAGTACGTACAATATCCAGCACGGTGCGGGAATGGATGGACAGATAGACTACGTGCGGCAGGCCGAAATTATCCGGAAGGCGAAAGCCGAGGTGGCTGCCATACAGGAAGTGGACAGCATGACGCGTCGCAACGGCGGTCGCTATGCGTTGGACGAGATGCGCCGTAAGGCCAAACTTCCGTATGCCACATTTGCACCGGCCATTGACTTTCAGGGCGGTAAGTATGGCGTCGGCTTGCTGAGCCGGAAACGCCCGCTGTCTGTAAAGCGAATACCCTTGCCCGGTCGCGAAGAATCGCGCATGCTGCTGGTTGCCGAGTTTCGGAATTACGTGGTGGCTTGCACCCACCTGAGTCTGACAGCCGAAGACCGCATGAACAGCGTGCCCATCATCGTTGCCGAAGCCTCGAAATGGCAGAAACCATTCTTCGTGATGGGCGACCTGAATGCAGAGCCCGACTCTCCTTTCGTGCGAGAGATGCAGAGCCACTTCCTGTTCCTGAACCCTCCGCACGAAAAGACATTCCCGTCTCGTGAACCACGCATCTGCATAGATTACGTAGCACTCTTTCGCTCTGCGACGGCCACCGTTTCCTCCTGCCATACGTGGGTTGGCGAGGAAGAGTTCTCGGACCACTGCCCATTGCACGCTCGCGTGAGCCTGCGATACGAGTAGTGGGGAAGCGCTAATCCCGAAAAGTTGCCAATAAGTTTAAACCTTAGCATATGATGAAACGGATTTTGCTGCTTTGTCTTTCGCTTGCCTGCGTGGGCCTGCAAGCCAAAACGCGCAAGGCAGTTTTTGTCATTATCGACGGTATCCCGGCCGATCGCATCGAACAGTTGCGCCCGCCCACGCTGATGAGTATTGCCAAGGCCGGGCATTACAGCCGCGCCTATTGTGGTGGAGATGTGGGGTGCTACAACGAGACGCGGACGATTTCTGCCGTGGGTTACACGAATATTTTGACTGGAACTTGGTTCAACAAACACAATGTGAAGGGCAATAGCAACATTGAGGAGAATTATTCTTATCCCACCGTCTTTCGTGTTGCGAAAGACCAGCCTCGTCCCGTCAGTACTGCGCTCTTCTCCAGCTGGACGGACAATCGCACCATTTTGTTGGGCGAGGGGCGCGAAGAGACGCGCTGTCTGAAGATAGATTACGTGTGCGACGGCTACGACAACGACACATTGGCGTATCCTCATGTGCCGGGCGACTTGCATCTGTGCGACATAGATGGGCGCGTATGCGATGAGGCAGCCAAATGCATTGCCGCCAATGCGCCAGACCTCAGCTGGATTTATCTTTGGTACACGGACGACGCGTACCATCAGTACGGCTACGGAAAGTTTACCGACGAGGCAGTGCTGAACGCCGATCGCCAGTTGGCACCCGTATGGGACGCCATACAGAAGCGGCAGAAGGAGACAGACGAGGAGTGGCTTGTCATCGTCACCACCGACCATGGGCGAGACGTATGGGGACGCAGTCATGGACGGCAGAGCCAAAGCGAGAGAACCGTGTGGATGATATGCAACCAGAAGAAACTCAACCGCCAGTTCTTCCGTCCCACGCTGTCGCACGTAGACATCGCACCCACCATTTGCCGTTGGATGGGCTTCGAAGGAATGGAAGAGATACAGACAGAAATGGACGGGATTCCCTTCGTAGGCAAGACGGATATCTATGGTTTGCGCGCAGAACCGTATGACCGCGAGGTAACCCTGCGGTGGCAACACGAAGGACCGAATGCAACCGCTCAGATTTTTGTTGCCACAACAAACGATTTTGCTCGTGGGAAGAGTGACAAGTGGACGAAGGCGGGCGAGACTGACGCCAAGAAAAAAGAATTCCGGTTGAACTTAGACGACTACGGACGCTCTGATTTCTATAAGTTTCTGGTCTGCACGCCCAGCACTACGCTCAATTGCTGGCTGAAGAAGTAGCGAAAGTAACGTTCCCCAAAGCATCATTCCCAAGTTCCTCAAGCCTATGAAAAGGATTCTTCTCGGCATATTGCTGGCCTTCGGCGTACAAATGGCAGTGGCTCAGCAGCCCGACACGCTGCGACAGGTTACCGTGGCCGGGCAGCGTCGTCAGGTCGTTTACCGCATGGACCGCAAGAAGATAGATGCCCAGCAGATTCTCAGTGCCAGCGGCGGAACGGCGGCCGATGTACTGGCCACAATGCCGTCGGTGCAGGTGGATGGTGACGGGGAGATGGCTTTCCGTGGCAGCAAGGAGTTTCTGGTTTACATAGATGGCAAGCCGAGTCCGCTTACAGGAACGGCCGCACTGCGCCAGATTCCGGCTGCCGTCATCCAATACATCGAGTTGCTTACTACGCCCGGTGCGCGGTATCGGGCGGAGGGCGATGTGGGAATCATCAATATCACTACGCAGAAAGGCAAAACAGAAGGGCTCAGCGGAATGCTCACCGCCAGCGGCACCACTTTGGGCGGATGGAGTGGCAACGGACGCATGGACTGGCAACACGGACGAAATCGTGTTTGGGCCAACATGCAGGCAAATCGTTACCGAGGCGTGAGTGATTTTCGACAGGAGAAGACAACACTGGTGGATAACTACCTTACGACGAGTCGCTCCGACGGGCAGCGTTTCCGCACGGAGCGGGCATACATCGGAACACTCGGCTGGCAGTATGCGGTCGAAGACCGTCACCTGCTGAGTGTAGACCTGCAGAGCGGACAGACGAAGAATCGTCGGGGCGGAGATATGGACTACGACGAAGACCGGCTCCTCACGACAGACGGAACGCGCCAAATGAAATCCTTCGACAGCCATGACCGTTATATGCTCGAGAAAGAGCTCGTGCAGCTCTCTGCCAGCTATCTATGGCGTATCAACGAGCGTGGCGACCAGATTTCCGTGCAGAGTCGCAATCGATACGACTGGCACTCGCTCGAATACACCGAGAGCAATATGTTTTTGCCTGCGGGTGGCCGTGCAGAGGGCACGCGTGGTTACGAGGAAGAGCACCATTGGGACTGCGACGAACAACTCGACTACAAACTGCAGTATCGGCCCACAGGTACATTGGAGGCAGGCTACCAGTACGTTACGTACAGCGAGATAGGTGGCTATAACATCAACTATTGGATTCCGGCGGCGCAGGAATTTCAGTGGCAGGACGACCTGCACGCGCCTTTCGACTATCACCGTCAGATGCACTCACTTTACGCTGTGGTTACGGACCATTTCGGCAAATTTGATGCCGATGCCGGCTTGCGTATGGACCGTGTTCGCGACGAGATGACAATTGCTGTGGCTGGTGCCGACCGCGACCGTCGACGCGTGGAACTTTATCCTTCGGCTCACGTCGCATACAATTCGGCACGCGGTACTTTCGGCCTTGGTTATGCACGTCGCACAAACCGTCCTGGAATCTGGAAGATGGAGCCGTACATCACGTATGAGGATTATTACACGAAGAAGATAGGAAATCCCGACATCAACCCCGAGTACATCCACTCGCTGGAGGCCAATTATCACAAGTCTTTTGCGGGCGGCCACTTGCTCCATCTGACGGCTTATCAACGCTGGCGCACAGGGGTAGTGGACGAGATACGCGTGGCATACGAGCCGGGCATCACGCTGGACTCCATTATCAACGCAGGAAACCAGATAGACCGAGGCGCAGAGCTCAGCCTTGTGCTGAAGCCTCTGAGGAAGTGGACGACAACGCTGAATGGCGACGTTCACAACTATCGTTTCTCGAGCCGCTACGCAGGTTGCACCAGTGCGCACGGAGTGAGCTACGCTTTGGGCTGTATCAATCAGATATCGGCATCGCCAACCACAAAATTGCAGTTCGACGGGCATGTGGTTGGCCCTCATCGGCTGACGCAGGGGCGCGAGAAAGCTTACTGTTACTTCGATTTTGCGGCGCGGCAGCAGCTAATGCATGGACGTTTGGCGGTGGCTCTGGTGGCGCACGATGTGTTGCGCACCGCCCGTTACCACAATTGGCGCACTACGCCCACTCTGCAGTCCGAGACGCACGTAAGGCCTAAATATCCTAACCTGACACTCACGCTGTCTTACTTCTTCAATACTGCGGGAAAGGAACAGCAGGCCGGTGCCGTGAGCAAGAGCGCAGTCTTTGAAGGCAAGGATTTCTGAGAATTGAAAAGAAGAAAGATATTATGAAGATGATGGATTTGCTACATTTTACCGAACATTCCCGCCACGTATTTGTGCAGAAGTGGCATCTGTTGTTCTGTCTGCTATTTTTCACGCTTGGCACTCCTTCTGCTATGGCTCAGACCGAGAAGCCCGACTATACAAAATGGAGTATCCACGATGGGAAATTCTATTTCGATGGCAAGTGGGTGTTCCTAAAGATCGCCAAACCGCTTATCAATTATGCCGACGCCAATAGCGTGGCCGCCCTCATAGACAAACTTGACCTCCTGAAGGAGAAGCATTACAATGCCATAGAGATGAATTGCTACTGGCATCACTTCGACAAGAATGGCGACGGCATTATTGACGTATCGCTGACACCGCTGAAGAATATTATCAATGCGGTTTACAACCGGGGTATGTATCCGTGTCTGAGCGTGGAAACCTATGCGGTGGGCGGTGGCAACATCCCCGACGGCTTTTGGTTGCGCAACAAGGATGCGTACGCCATTGACTCGAACGGCAATCAGGTAAACGACACCGAGTACGGTTTCGGCACTCGCGTGGTGTCTATTTTTCACGCGGGTTATCGCAATACGGTGCATCGCTATATTAGCAACTTGACACGTGCTGTCGATACGAAGAAGATACTCTATTTCGAGACCACCGTAGAGCCCCAGTATATGGGTAATACGGCCATTTGCTACAGCGAGAATGCACGCGCGGAGTACAACAAGTGGCGCGAGGAAAATGGCATCACAGATGCAGCATCGGCTATGCCCGAAACGTTTCCCATGCCACAGAGTTTTGTCAAGAACGAGACTTGGAACAAGTTTCGGGCGCAGTTCTTGGCCCGATGGGTGAACGAGGATGCCGAGGCTTTTCGTTCCGTAGCAGGAGAGAATGCCCGTGTGGCCGTAGACTATCTCGATGCCAGCGAGTCGGTTCAGTACTTGCGCGACGGAAACCCGATAGAATTCCTGCGTTCCCTCACTTGCGCCAACATTATTCAGATTAACTGGACTTGGAACTTGGAAACAAAATCGCTCAACCACAAGGCCTACGACCGCGTATGGCAGGTCAAGAACGAGACGGGGCGTGACTGGGTGGTGGCCGAACATATGACATTCAACGGCAACGACTTCACCCGCTTGACCGACGAGCAGCGACGCCTCATTCTGGAGAATACCTTGCAGCGAGGTACGCGCTTCGGCTGGGAGTTCACCAATGTGAATAACAGCACGTCAGACGAATTTTCGCTCTATTACGACGACTTCTCTCCCAAACCCACCATTGCCACGGTGGACAACGATTGGGACCATTGGGTGGAGCGCATTGCTTATTGGGAGAAACAGCTCTGTCCGGTGGAAGCCATGAGAGTCGAGCAGATAGCCAGCCCTTCTGTGTACACCATCCGCGGGACAACTGTTCCAAACAGTGCGTTGCCGCCCAGCCTCTACATCATCAATGGACGAAAGACGCTGGTCACTCGCTAATCGGTGTGAGAGCCTTTATCAGGACATACTGCAAAAGCGAAAATAAAAATGAGAGAGAGAGGAATTGCTGCAACCGCTCTCTCTCATTCTACATCTATTATATATAGGTATATTAGAGCGCCAGCTCTATTACCTTATCTACGGCAGCGCGCAGTCCGTCGGGATTCTTGCCTCCGGCAGTGGCGAAGTGTGGCTGGCCACCTCCGCCGCCTTGAATCAGCTTGCCTGCTTCGCGTACCAACAGCCCAGCATTCTTGCCATCGGAAACGAGGTCGTCTGAGAAGGATACGGTGAGCGAGGGTTTACCTTCGGCCGCACCTCCGATAACCACCAGCAGTCGCTCCGTAAACTGGGCACGCAGTTGGAATGCCATGTCCTTGGCCGACTGGGCATCGATGGGCAACACACCGCTAATCACCTTAACGCCACCAATGGTGCGGGCCTGTTCTACCAGCGCCTTTTTCAGACTCTGCGCCTGTTGAGCCTTGAACTCGTCTACCTGATGCTTCAACTCTGCATTTTCGTTGATGGCTTTCTGGATAGTGGACATCAGGTCGGGCGCATTGTTGAAGAGTCCTTTCAGGTTAAGCATGAGGTCTTGCATGTGGTCGAGCATATCCTCCACCTTGCGGCCAGTGATGGCTTCGATACGACGCACTCCAGCGGCTATGCTGCTCTCGCTGACAATACGTACCATGCCCAGACGGCCGGTGGAACTGGCATGGCATCCGCCGCAGAACTCTACGCTTTGACCAAACTGCACTACGCGGACACGGTCGCCGTACTTCTCGCCGAAGAGAGCAATGGCTCCCAGTTTGCGGGCCTCCTCGATGGGCAGGTCGCGATACTCTTGCAGGGGCAGGTTCTGGCGTATCTTTTCGTTTACCAAATGCTCTACCTCGCGGATTTGCTCGGGTGTAACTTTCTCGAAATGTGAAAAGTCGAAGCGCAGACCCTCGGCCGACACAAGCGAGCCTTTCTGCTCTACATGGCTGCCCAGCACTTGGCGCAGGGCCTCGTCGAGCAAGTGTGTGCAGGTGTGATTGGCCTCGATGGCTCGCCGCCGCTCTACGTCTACGCAGGCCATAAACTCGGCTTCGGGTGCAGCTGGTATGCGGTCTACTATGTGTATGGCCACACCGTTTTCCTTCTTGGTGTCAAGGACGCGTATGGTCTCGGCCTCGTTGATGAGTTCGCCTTGGTCGCCAACCTCACCCCCCATCTCGCCGTAGAAGGGCGTCTCGGACAGAATGACTTCGAAGACGACACCTTTCTTCTGCTTCACCTCGCGGTACTTAAGTATGTGGCAGGTGTATTCAGTGTAGTCGTAGCCCACGAAACGGCTCTCGCCATCGGCAAGCACGTGCCAGTCGCCCAACTCCACCTGTGCTGCTCCGCGGGCGCGTGCTTTCTGCTTCTCCATCTCGGTCTGGAATCCAGCTTCGTCCACCGATAGGCCGTTCTCGCGACAGATGAGTTGCGTGAGGTCGAGTGGGAAACCAAACGTGTCGAAGAGCGTGAAGGCATCTTCGCCCGAGATTTCGGACTTTCCGGCGGCTTTGGCCTCGTCCATCACTCCACCCAAGCGTCGGATGCCAGTCTCGAGGGTGCGCAAGAAGCTGTCTTCCTCCTCTTTCATCACCTTCATGATAAGCTCCTGCTGAGCGGCAATCTCGGGGAAGGCTGTCCCCATCTCGCGCACAAGTGTAGGCACGAGTTCGTAGATGAAGGCTTGCTTCTGGCCGAGGAACGTATAGCCGTAGCGAACGGCACGGCGCAGGATGCGACGAATGACATAACCAGCCTTGGCGTTGCTGGGTAACTGGCCGTCTGCGATGCTGAAAGCGATGGCTCGCAGGTGGTCCACTACCACTCGCATGGCGGTGTCGGTCTGCTCGCTGTCTCCGTAATGCACACCTGCCTTCTGGCCAAGTGCTTGGATGAGCGGCTGGAAGACATCTGTGTCGTAGTTGCTGGTCTTGCCCTGCATGGTGCGCACCAGACGCTCGAATCCCATGCCCGTGTCTATCACTTTAGCCGGCAGCGGCTCGAGCGAGTGGTCGGCCTTGCGGTTGTACTGCATGAAGACGAGGTTCCATATCTCGATGACCTGCGGATGGTCTTTGTTCACCAGTTGAGCGCCTGGTATAGCGGCCTTCTCGGCCTCGGAGCGGCTGTCGATATGAATCTCGGAGCAGGGACCGCAGGGTCCCGTGTCGCCCATTTCCCAGAAGTTGTCGTGCTTGTTGCCATTGATGATGTGGTCCTTGGGCAGGAATTGTTCCCAAATGGCAGCGGCCTCGTCGTCTCGCTGTAGGCCTTCCTCGGGCGAGCCCTCGAAGACTGTGGCGTAGAGATTCTTAGGATCGAGTTTCAGAACGTCCACCAGATACTCCCAAGCCCACGAAATAGCCTCACGCTTGAAGTAGTCGCCAAACGACCAGTTGCCCAGCATCTCAAACATGGTGTGGTGATACGTATCGTGCCCTACTTCCTCAAGGTCGTTGTGCTTACCGCTTACTCGCAGGCACTTTTGCGTGTCGGCTTGGCGGCGGCTTTTGGGAGTGGCGTTGCCCAGTATGATGTCCTTGAACTGGTTCATGCCAGCGTTTGTGAACATAAGCGTCGGGTCATCCTTCACCACCATTGGGGCTGAAGGCACAATAAGGTGTCCTTTGGACTCGAAGAACTGCTTGAACGAGTCGCGGATTTCGTTTGCTGTCATCATATATTCTGTGTTTTATTTAAGACTTTCTTGCCGAAAATTGTTGCAAAGGTAATTTGTTTTGCGTACTTTTGCAAGCGAAAACCGCACAAAAGACGTTTCCGCGCTCAAAAACATGGCACTCAACACGAACAAAACGCTGAAGAAATATTACTCCATCTCGGAGGTGGCCGACCAGTTTGGCGTGGCCGAATCCGTTTTGCGCTACTGGGAGAAGGAATTCCCGCAGGTTATCGCTCCGCGAAAGAGTGGTCGAAACGTGCGACAGTATACGGTAGAGGACATTGCGCAGATACGCATAGTCTATAATCTGCTCAAAGTACGGGGCATGAAGATTGCCGCTGCCCGGCAAGCTATTGCCGGAAATCGTCAGGGCGCAGCCGACCTCTCGGAACTGCTCGACCGTCTGCAGGCTGTCCGCTCCGAGTTGGTGAGCATCCGTCAGGAACTGGGCGAACTCTGAAAAGCCGAAAAGCCCTTTTCGGCTTTTGGATTTCTTGATTAGGGATTAGATTACCCGAAAACCTTACAGCCTCACAACCTCACTTAGTGATTGTAAAGTCGAGCCCGTCGTGTGGCTCGTCGTTTAGGAAGTATGAAGTGCTGACTTCGGTGCGCTTCTCTTCCTCCAGATATCTGTATGCATACGAGAATCGGAAGACATCCTGCGAGCCGTCGGGCCACGAGAGGGTGAACGTCTCGTTCGTATAGGTTTTCTCTCCGTCCCATTCGCCCACCATAAGCAGATGCATGTTTGAGCGGCGGTCGAAGTAAAGGCCGAGGCCATAGAAACGCTTCTCTCCTTCAGTGGTATGATACGTTGAGAGGTCGAGCACAGGATATGTGCGGCCCTGATACTTCATGGAGATGTCGCCAACGTTGAGCGGATTCAAGCCGTCGAGCAGGCTCTTTCCTTCCTGATTGACCACACTAATCGTGAAAGAGAAGGGCACCAGTGTCTCTCTGCCATCCTCGGGACTGGGCTGTCGCACTTGGTTGTCATCATCGCTGCAAGCCACTATTGTTGCGGCCAGCAAGAGGGAGAGTAAAATGCGGAGTTTCATTCGGATTAGGGATTAAGGGTGAAGGAATTAGAGATTGGGGCTGCTTCTGAAAAACGAGAAGTTGACGCTTCCGTAAGCTCTGTGCTCTACAAAGGCGGGATGAGAAGAGAAGTCTTGCTGCTTGCCGTGCTCGAGCACGAAGAGACCTTCGGACTTCAGTATGTTGTGCGAGAGCACGAGGTCTGGCAACGCTTCCAGCTGAGGCAATGCGTAGGGAGGGTCGGCAAAGACGAAGTCGAACTGCTCGCGGCACTTGGTCAGAAATCGGAAAACATCGGCTCGTAGCGGGCATGCGGCCGTGTCCTGTAGCTTGGCAAGGAAGGCACGGATGAATCCGTAGTGGAGCGCATCCTGCTCAACACTCACCACGCGGCTGCAACCGCGACTCAGCAGTTCGAGCGTGATGCTGCCTGTACCGGCAAAGAGGTCGAGTGCCGAGGGCCCGGACGAGAAATCGATGTAGCCTTGCAGCACATTGAAGAGATTCTCCTTGGCAAAGTCCGTGGTGGGACGAGCCTTAAAGCTGCGCGGCACCTCAAAATGGCGGCCTTTGTATTTTCCGGTGACGACTCGCATGGCACACAGGCTTATTCTTTCGTTTCCGAAAGGTGGGAAATGTAGCGGCCAAGCATCTCGCTGAGACTCTCCGAAGCGCCAGAGAGGATGAGTTCGTCTCGCTGAACGTCCAGATTGAGGCTGCGCCATGCAGCCAGCAGGTAATAGACGCGGTCGGAATCGGTGGCTGCAGTGTAGCTGCCCGAGAACAGGAACTTGCTGCGGGCAAAGAGACAGACGGTCATGCGCTGCGGTCCGATGTAGGCGAAGAGCCGTTTTGCTTCGCCTCTGCCCACTTGCTGAGCCGAGGCTTCGATGAGCGACCCTTGCAGGCTACGCAACTGCACGTTTGGATACGACTGGCGCACTACTTGCTCCGTTCGGGTGCTCAGTCCGTAGAGCATGACTACTTCCTGCGGAGCCAGAATTTCGTGGCGCAGTTCGGTGGCCGCGAAGTTGGCATTGGGGAAGTTGAGGCGGAAGACGGCTACGGCATCGCTTGTGCGGAATTCATCGAGCGGCAGCAGTGTCGTCTCGGTGTCGGCCAGTAGCCACACTTCTTCGAAGCGCAAATCCATGATGCGTGGCCGAGTCAGAGCGTGGCGCAAGAGTGCGTACAGGTCTGCTCCAGCTTCGAGTTCGGTGTCCTCTCTTTGCAGGATTTTGCCGTCTCGGTAGGTGGATAAAGAAAATCCATCCGCAGCAACGCGGATGGATAGTCTATACGTGTAGAGTTTTTTACTCCCAGTTTCCAGCATTATTGTTCCAGTTGTTGCCGGCGTCGCCAATCTTCAGTCCTGCATAAGCGCCCTTGGCGTCTGCATCCTCCTGACGATTGTAAATCAGTCGCTTGCCAGCCTTGCCCATTCCCTTGAGGAAGCAGCTGTCGGGTGCGTTGCACTCCATTACCTGAATGATGGAGCCCGAGCGGGTGGTGTTGGGCACGGCAATGACCTCGAACGTGTCGCCCTTCGAGAAGGGGATGTATCGCAGCGAGTCGAGCTCGAAACCCTCGTAGCTGAACAGCGAGTCTATCACCGGACGCCAGAGCGTGTCGCGGCGGAAGTTCTGCAGGCCGTTGGCAATGATGGCTGCTTGGTCGCCACTATTCACAATGGCGGCTGCCGAACTCTCGGTCAGACCTTTGTCCATCTGCTCGTCGCTCAGTACACCGGCTTTCTTCACAAACGGGAGGCTGTCATTCTTTATAAAGTCGGTCAGCACGTTCCAGTCGGCGCAGTATTCGCCGTCGTGACGCGACTTGTAAGCCTCCTCGGCACTACGGATTTCCAGCAGTCGGGCCTTTACCACTGCTTCGCGGGCTGCCACTTCTGCATCGAAGTCTTGTGTGTCTTTGATACTACGCCAGCAGATGAACAACAGACCGATGGCGCAAATGCCCAAAACAACATTCTCTACCTTTTTCATGTCTTATTTCTAAATTAATTTGTAACTTCGCAGCCACAAAAGTAGAAAAAAGAATTCAATTACGCGGTATTTCGTCCCAACTTTTTGCAAAAAGAATGTCGAATAGAGGTGATTTGGCCACTTTGGTGGTGCAGAACTTGGGCTTCGAGCCCACTCCGGAGCAGGAATTAGCCATCCGCCAGTGTGCCGACTTCCTGCTGTCGCGGGCAGACGACCAAGTGTTCTTGCTTACCGGATATGCCGGCACGGGCAAGACGTCGCTCGTCTCTGCAGTGGTGAAGACGTTGCGCCAGCTCAGGCAACCCGTCATGCTGCTGGCACCTACGGGGCGCGCCGCCAAGGTCTTCTCGCTCTACGCCCAGACACCGGCTTACACCATCCACAAGAAGATTTACCGCCAGAAGTCGCTCTCCGACCCCGATACGTTTCAGGCCAATGTGAACCTCCACAAGCATACACTCTTCCTTGTGGACGAGGCGTCTATGATAGCAAACGACGGGCTCAGTGGCTCGATGTTCGGCACGGGCCGCCTGCTCGACGACCTGATACACTACGTCTATTCGTGCGAAGGCTGCCGCCTGATGCTGATTGGCGACACGGCACAGCTGCCTCCGGTGGGTGAGCAGCAGAGTCCGGCACTCAGTACACCCGTGTTGCGCGGCTACGGATTGCAGGTGCACGGCACCTGCCTGACACAGGTTGTCCGCCAGCGAGGCGCCTCGGGCATCCTCTGGAACGCCACACAGTTGCGCCTTTGCCTCTCCGAGATGCAGGTCTTCGCCTTCCCGCGGCTGCGACTGAATGGTTTCCCGGACATCAGGGTGATGCCAGGCGACGAACTTATCGAAGCACTCGAGGACAGCTTCTACCATGTGGGACACGACGAGACAATCGTCATCACCCGCTCGAACAAGCGGGCCAACATCTTCAACTGCGGCATCCGGGCGCGCATCCTCGACTTCGAGGAAGAGCTTTGCGGCGGCGACCAGATAATGGTGGCCAAGAACAACTACTTCTGGGCCGAGCAGAATCGCGACGCAAGCGAGCCACGTGGACACGAGGCGATGCCCTTCATTGCCAACGGTGACGTGGCAGTGGTCATTCGCGTACACAACGAACGGAAGTTCTACGGCTTCCGCTTTGCCGACGTGCTGCTGCGCTTCCCCGACTACGACGATCGCGAGATGGAAGTCACCGTGCTGCTCGACACCCTGCAGAGCGAGGCACCGGCACTGACACACGAGGCGCAGGAGCAACTCTTCCAAGCCGTCTGGGAGGACTATCCCGAAATCAAGGACCGCCGCCTGCGGGCACAGCGCATCAAGGAGGATATCTACTACAATGCACTGCAGATAAAGTATGCCTACGCCGTCACCTGCCACAAGGCACAGGGCGGACAGTGGAGCCACGTCTACATAGACCAGGGCTACGTCACGCAGGAGATGCTCTCGGCCGACTACTTCCGCTGGCTCTACACAGCCCTCACACGCGCCACCGAGCGCGTCTATCTGGTCAACTGGCCAGCGGCACAAGTGGAGTAATCCACCTCTTATATATACCACACGCGGCAGGCACGCTCCGAAAATTTTGATTTTTGGGGAATAGGGCTTTCTAATCCCTAATCCTTAATCTCAACGAAGTGTCTATCTGTTACCCTTTGCCCTGTTGTGCGTCTTGCACAGCATCTGGCAGTTCCCAATGTCCGTACTGCCGCCCTTGCTCCATGCGGTTACATGGTCGGCATCCATTTCTTCCAGTTTCCAGAT
>Ga0247610_10004645_pt1 | contig 14652 bp, 11 predicted proteins | sample 174DNAGHGhighgp2_FD_193483 | JGI IMG/M metagenome (GOLD analysis project Ga0247610, IMG submission 193483) | Sheep rumen microbial communities from Palmerston North, Manawatu-Wanganui, New Zealand - 1742 DNA GHGhigh gp2 | ecosystem: Host-associated > Mammals > Digestive system > Stomach > Rumen... | reverse complement strand
GTTTTTATGGATGAGCGTCTTTTGATAGTGCCGATAAATAAAGGGATTTTCAGTTGCGAATAGTATGTAACTGGTATGTAACCCGCATGTAACTGAGAGAGGGAAATGTTATCGACTATGGCACTTATGTTTGGTAGGAAAGCGAACAATAATAGTACGGAGTTGGCTGTAACGCATCGTGGGTCATATGATGTATTTTATTCTGCGTACAGCGGAAATGTGGTTATCCCAGAAACAGTTACCTATAACGACAAAACGTATAGTGTGACATCTATCGGTGATTGGGCGTTCTCTCACTGCACAGCAGTAACAAAGATTATCAGTTGTGCCACAACTCCCCCTGCTTGTGGTCCGTGGGCATTGGACGGCATCAACAAGCAGAACTGCACGCTGGAAGTGCCACAGGGCACACTCTCTGCCTACCAGGCAGCAGAGCAGTGGAAGGAGTTCTTCTTCATACAAGAAGGTGAAGCATCCACTGGCATTGGCAACACCGTAGTACAACCCACGTCAGGCACGCAAACCTATCACACCCTCGACGGTCGTGAGGTGAAGAACCCGGGCAAGGGTATCTACATTGTCAACGGCAAAAAGGTGATGATTAAGTAAACAAATTGTCTTCGTTTCACGAATGCGGTTTCATTGGCCAATTAAACTGGATTAGTTGGGCATTTAATGCGGTTTCATTGGCACATGAAACCGCTTTCATTTTTCCTTGATGTTATTATGCCATTATCATTCACTACATTCTCCAGAACGGGTGCACCTGTCAGTCCAAACAGGTGCACCTGTTTTATTGAATGGGTGCACCTGTTTTTTTATACACATACAGATAAATACGGAACAATACGAAAAGTCGGTTGACAATTAGCGAAGTCCTCCCCTCCCCTACATGGGAGGGGGGTGCCATGCGTTAAGTTTCAGAAGTTCTACTTATTGGGAATGAACAAGAGTGATCAGTAGCTACCGCACATTGACGTCTATATTTGTTTTACTGATACTCATATAAATTGCGTTTTATAAGAATTGCACGATTTTATTAAGTTTGGTTTACAAAGTTAGTCATTTTCTATAAAACAGAATTAACAGACTCTGAATATTAGCAATATTTTTACCTTTTTTATCTCAAATCATGACTTCTATCGGTTGGGCATTGACAATATGGTGTACGCCTTCGATAGAGGCTGGGGCTTACTACCTGATGGATAAAGGCTATGTGGACTTTGCGCAGAATGTTGTGTATCGGTATCTCTAATGTTATCGGCCAGGTTCTCTTTGAGAGAACTCCGCTGAATGAACTTTTTGACAAGAAAATTATTAATCAAAATCCGGAAGATGACCGTCAACTTTCGCTTTGGTGAAATTTAACCGGACAGTAGTGATGTGCAATAATTAATAAAATAATTCGAAATTGCCAGTATATTATTGCACAATTCAATATTTATCACTAATTTTGCAAACCAATAATATAAATTAATAATATTATGAGTTCGCAAAAAAATGTATTGGAAGCGATTCTGAGTAGCTCTCGATCTGTATTCAACATCCAATCACTAAGAATGTTGATGGAGAGTGAAAATAGTCAGAAACTTACTCAATCACTTCATTATTATATAAAGCAGGGCAAGATAAGTAATCCTCGACGTGGTATCTATACCAAAGCATCCTACAATGAGCAGGAGATGGCTTGTAGCCTCTTCCGTCCTGCCTATATCTCGCTGGAGTATGTGCTTCAACGAGCAGGTGTAGTTTTTCAGTATGACGAGGCCATAACATGCGTAAGTTACCTGAATCGTACCGTTAAAATAGATGACAAGACCTATCAGTTTCGAATCATCAATCCTGAATTATGGATTGGAATGGAGGGTATTGAGCAGCATGACAACATATTAATAGCAACTCCAGAACGGGCATTCCTCGACATGGTTTATCTAAGCGCAGGAAACTGCTATTTCGACAACCTTCATCCATTGAACAAAACAAAAGTCAAACAATTGCTTCCATTTTATCAGTCGAAGGTGCTGACAGTGAGAGCTACCGAATTGCTAAATCTATAATAATCATGGACAAGAATAAGCATAAACTCTATATGGCGCAGATCCTAAGCCTTATTTTTAAAGATAAGGATCTCTGCAATGTCATGGCATTCAAGGGTGGTACCTCATTGATGTTCTTCCACAACCTCAACCGTTTCTCTACCGACCTGGATTTCAACCTTCTTGATCCAGATAAACTTGATATGGTATATGACAAGGTACGCGCTATACTGACTCGTTTTGGTACGATTGATGATGAAGCGAAGAAACTCTATGGTCCTGTGTTTGTACTGAATTATGGGAAGGGAGAAAGAATGCTAAAGGTGGAAATTTCTATCCGTCAATACCCGAACCACTACGAGATGCGTTCGTTGGCAGGTACAGATGTTAGAGTGATGACCATGCCTGATATGTTCGCCCATAAGCTTTGTGCTATGGGTGAACGTCTCTCTCCACGTGATATTTATGATGTGTGGTTCTTCTTACAGAACCATACAGAGATAAATGAAGAGATTGTCATGGAAAGAACAGGGAAGAGCATAAGCGAATATGCTGCATGGTGTGCAGAGCATGTGCGTGAGGCTAGCCCTAAACTCCTGATGCAGGGACTTGGTGAGGTGCTGAACGACACAAAGTCGAAGACCTTTGTCAGAAGCAAACTCATTAATGAGACATCCTCTGCGCTGGAGTTGTTCTCTACTTTTCCATTGATTGCCAAATAGCATGATCTTACAAGGATTTTAATTGGAAAATGTAAGAATAATCGTATGTTTACCACCAATAAAGCATGGGCTTGTTCATGCTTTATCAAGCGTGAGCGAGCTCGAGCTGCAAGCTCAAGGTAATGGTTAAGTAAACAAATTGTCTTCGTTTCACGAATGCGGTTTCATTGGCCAATTAAACTGGATTAGTTGGGCATTTAATGCGGTTTCATTGGCACATGAAACCGCTTTCAAAAAAAGAAAGAGGAATCTTGCCATCACAGACAAGATTCCTCTTTTGTTATATTCGATAAAACTGTGCTTATCTTACATCCTCAAGGACGGTCTCTTCGTTAAAGTCGAGCACGTTCTTTCGGTTAGCCTGCATGCGCTCGTACTCTTCCTTGGAACCAACGATAATCTTATCGAATTCGCGCTGACCAGTACCAGCAGGAATGAGGTGACCCGTGATAACGTTCTCCTTCATACCTTCCAAGTAGTCAACCTTACCACGGATGGCAGCCTCGTTGAGCACCTTGGTGGTTTCCTGGAATGATGCAGCAGACATGAACGACTTGGTCTGAAGAGCGGCACGTGTGATACCCTGCAGGATCTGTGTTGAAGTTGCAGGAACGGCATCACGAACCTGTACCAGACGGAGGTCACGACGCTTCAGGCTTGAGTTCTCGTCACGCAGCTTACGTGCGGTAACTATCTGTCCTGCCTTCAGGTTCTCGGAGTCGCCAGCATTGACGACAACCTTCTTACCCCAGATACGGTCGTTCTCCTCAGCGAAGTCGAGCTTGTCAACTACTTCCTGCTCGAGGAACGAAGTATCACCAGGATCATTGATCTGAACCTTACGCATCATCTGACGTACGATAATCTCGAAGTGCTTGTCGTTAATCTTCACACCCTGCAGACGATAGACGTCCTGAACCTCGTTGACGATATACTCCTGTACAGCCGTGGGACCCTTAATAGCCAGGATGTCGGCTGGAGTGATAGAGCCATCAGACAGTGGTGTGCCGGCACGTACGGCATCGTGCTCCTGAACCAGGATCTGCTTCGAGAGTGATACCAGATACTTACGCTGTTCACCGGTCTTCGAAGTAACGATGATTTCGCGGTTACCACGCTTTACCTTACCCATGGTTACCTCACCGTCAATCTCGCTGACAACGGCAGGGTTACTTGGGTTACGAGCCTCAAAGAGCTCAGTGACACGTGGCAGACCACCAGTGATATCACCACCCTTGGCAACGGTACGTGGTATCTTCACCAGCGTCTCACCAGTCTTCATGGTCTGTCCGTCTTCTACAACGACGTGACCACCTACAGGGAAGATGTATGTACCAATGACATCGCCATTGGCATCGATGATGTCGCAAGTAGGCACGAGTGCACGGTCACGTGTCTCAGTGATGATCTTCTCGGTCAAGCCGGTTGTCTCGTCGGTCTCTGCCTTGAAGGTTGCACCCTCTACCACATCCTTGAACTTCAGCGTACCGGCATATTCGGTAACGATGATAGCATTGAATGGGTCCCAACGTGCGATGAGATCACCCTTCTTCACCTCATCACCCTGCTTGAAGTAGAGTGATGAACCGTAAGGAACGTTCATAGTTGAAAGCACGATGTTGGTATTCTTATCGACAAAGCGCACTTCGGCCAGTCGGCTGACAACCATCTGGCACTGTACACCATTGTCGTCAGTAAACGGAACGGTACGCAACTCATCGAATTCGAGCTTCGAGTCGTTCTTTACAACGATAGAGGCATTAGCTGCAGCATTACCTGCCACACCACCGGCGTGGAACGTACGCAGTGTCAGCTGAGTACCCGGCTCACCAATAGCCTGTGCGGCAATGACGCCTACTGCCTCACCCTTCTGAACCATGCGCTGTGTTGCAAGGTTACGTCCGTAACACTTCATGCAGACGCCATGCTTCGACTCGCAGGTGAGTACGGAACGTATCTCAACCTGTTCGATGGGAGAGTCTTCAATGATTTGAGCGATAGGCTCTGTTATCTCCTCACCGGCAGCAACAATGAGCTCGCCGGTAGTAGGATGAATGATGTCGTGAACAGACACACGACCCAGAATGCGCTCATAGAGTGTAGAGATGGTCTCATCACCATTCTTCAGGGCTGTACATACCAGACCACGCAGTGTGCCACAGTCTTCCTCGTTGATGATAACATCATGAGAGACGTCAACCAGACGACGTGTGAGGTAACCAGCATCGGCAGTCTTCATGGCCGTATCAGCCAGACCCTTACGAGCACCGTGGGTAGAGATGAAGTACTCGAGCACTGACATACCCTCCTTGAAGTTCGAGAGGATTGGGTTCTCAATGGTACCACGGCCCTCGGCACCTGCCTTCTGAGGCTTAGCCATCAGTCCACGCATACCAGAGAGCTGGCGAATCTGGTCCTTAGAACCACGGGCACCAGAGTCGAGCATCATGAAGACGGCATTGAATCCCTGGTCAGCCTCGGTCATTTCCTTCATCAGTACGGAGCCAAGGTCATTATTAATATGTGTCCAGGTATCGATAACCTGATTATAACGCTCGGTGTCGGTGATGAAGCCCATGTTATAGTTCTCAGTAATCTGACGAACCTCCTCATTACCTTTCTCAACCAAAGCCTTCTTCGACTCAGGAATGATGATGTCGTCGAGGTTGAACGACAGACCTGCACGATAAGCCATGCGATAGCCCAGGTTCTTAATACCGTCGAGGAACTCGCATGCCTCGGCAAAACCTACGTTCTTAATAACGTCGGCAATAATGTCGCGCAGTGACTTCTTCGAAATGACCTTGTTGACATAACCTACTTCCTTAGGAATGATGCCATTGACGATGACACGACCGACAGAAGTCTCGACCATGTGGCGCTCAGGCTTGCCGTTGACGATGTCATCAACAACAACCTTCACCTGTGCGTGCAGGTCACACTTACCCTCGTTGTGGGCAATGATGGCCTCTTCGGGACCATAGAACGTGAGTCCTTCACCCTTGGCACCTGGACGAATCTTAGTGATGTAGTACAGGCCAAGCACCATGTCCTGTGAAGGCACGGTGATAGGTGCGCCATTGGCAGGGTTCAGGATGTTATGGCTCTGGAGCATCAGAATCTGTGCCTCCAGAATTGCCTCGTTAGACAATGGGAGGTGGACAGCCATCTGGTCACCATCGAAGTCGGCGTTAAACGCAGTACATGCCAGTGGGTGCAGCTGAATAGCCTTACCCTCAATGAGCTTCGGCTGGAAAGCCTGAATACCCAAACGGTGAAGTGTTGGAGCACGGTTCAGGAGTACAGGATGTCCCTTCATGACGTTCTCCAGGATATCCCAGATAACCGGTTCGCGACGATCGACAATCTTCTTTGCCGACTTCACGGTCTTCACGATGCCGCGCTCAATGAGTTTACGAATGATAAATGGTTTGTAAAGCTCGGCAGCCATCAGCTTAGGCAGACCGCACTCACCCATCTTCAGTTCTGGACCAACGACGATAACCGAACGTGCAGAATAGTCAACACGCTTACCCAGCAAGTTCTGACGGAAACGGCCCTGCTTACCCTTCAAAGAATCGGACAGAGACTTCAGAGGACGGTTAGAGTCGCTCTTGACAGCACTTGACTTACGTGAGTTATCGAACAAAGAGTCAACAGCCTCCTGCAGCATACGCTTCTCATTACGGAGAATAACCTCAGGAGCATGAATCTCGACAAGACGCTTCAGACGGTTGTTACGGATGATGACACGACGGTAGAGGTCGTTAAGGTCGGACGTAGCGAAACGTCCACCATCCAGTGGAACCAAGGGGCGCAGCTCTGGTGGGGTGACAGGGATAATCTTCATGATCATCCACTCAGGACGGTTGATACCTTTCTCCACACTGGAGCGGAAAGCCTCGACAACCTGCAGACGCTTCAATGCCTCGTTCTTACGCTGCATGGAAGAGTCGCTGTTGGCACGGTCACGCAACTCGTACGACAAAGAATCGAGGTCGAGACGTACCAGCAGGTCATAAATAGCTTCTGCACCCATCTTAGCGATGAACTTATTGGGGTCGCTATCGTCAAGATAGTCATTATCTGAGCTGAGGTGGTTGTCGAGAATGTCGTTATACTCCTCTTCTGACAACAGGTCGTAGGTGTTAGAACCCAGCAAAGGATTACCTTCGCCATCTTTCTTGCCAGCCAATACACCTGGCTGAATGACGACATAGCGCTCATAATAGATGATAGCGTCGAGTTTCTTTGTTGGCATACCCAGCAGATAACCTATCTTGTTAGGCAGACTACGGAAATACCAGATATGTGCCACAGGCACTACCAGTTCAATGTGACCTGTGCGCTCACGACGAACTTTCTTTTCTGTAACCTCTACACCACAACGGTCGCAGACAATACCTTTATAACGGATACGCTTGTACTTTCCGCAGGCACACTCGTAGTCCTTGGTAGGACCGAAGATACGCTCACAGAACAAACCGTCACGCTCAGGCTTGTAGGTGCGATAGTTGATGGTTTCGGGCTTGGTTACCTCGCCATACGAGCTTTCGAGTATTTCCTCAGGAGAAGCCAGTCCAATAGTTATCTTGGAGAAATTACTCTTTATCTTTGAATCTTTCTTGAAAGCCATAATTATCTTTTTTCAATTATCAATTATCAATTTCCATTAGTCAAGTGTAACACTCAGTCCGAGACCCTTCAACTCGTGTAACAGCACGTTGAGCGACTCTGGTATGCCAGCTGCCGGCATGGGATCACCCTTAACAATAGCCTCATAAGCCTTAGAGCGTCCGACAACATCGTCTGACTTAATGGTCAGAATCTCCTGGAGAACGTGGCTGGCACCGAAAGCTTCAAGTGCCCATACCTCCATCTCACCAAAACGCTGTCCACCAAACTGTGCCTTACCTCCCAATGGCTGCTGGGTAATCAAGCTGTACGGACCAATGGAACGGGCGTGCATCTTGTCTTCAACCATGTGGCCGAGTTTGAGGAAGTAGGTAATACCTACGGTTGCAGGCTGGTCAAACTGCTCACCTGTCTCACCGTCGTAGAGGTGGGTTGAGCACAGACGTGGCAGTCCGGCCTTATCGGTCCACTCTGCCAGGTCATCGAGCTTAGCACCGTCAAAGATTGGTGTTGCAAACTTCACACCTAAACGCTTACCGGCAGCACCGAGAATAGCCTCGAATATCTGACCAAGGTTCATACGTGAAGGCACACCCAGTGGGTTCAGTACCAAGTCAACGGGACGACCATCCTCCAGGAATGGCATATCCTCCTGACGTACCACCTTTGATACGATACCCTTGTTACCATGACGACCGGCAAGCTTATCGCCCACGCCAATCTTACGTTTCTTGGCAACATAGACCTTAGCCATCTGCAGAATGCCGGAAGGCAGCTCGTCACCGATGGTGATGGCATACTTCTTACGTTTCATCTCAGCATCCAACAGCTTGTACTTCTTCATGAAATTGATGATCAATTGAGCTATCAACTCGTTCTTATGGTCATCGTTGGTCCACTTGCTAATCTGAACATCACCATACTCCAGGTTCTTCAGATTGGTAGCAGTGAACTTGCTACCCTTGGTAATAATCTCAGCACCAGTGTAGTCCTTAACACCCTGTGAGACTTTTCCCTTAGTGAGGGTCAGCAGCTTGTCAATGAGAATATCCTTCAGGTCGTCAACCTTTGCCTCATACTCCTCGTCAATCTTGGCAAGAGTAATCTTATCCTGCTGCTTTGACTTACGGTCCTTGATGGCACGGGCAAACAACTTCTTGTCAATAATAACACCTGAGAGTGATGGGTTGGCCTTGAGTGAAGAGTCTTTCACATCACCTGCCTTCTCACCAAAGATGGCACGAAGCAACTTCTCTTCTGGTGAGGGGTCGCTCTCTCCCTTTGGAGAAATCTTACCAATCAGGATGTCACCTGGCTCAACACGAGCACCCACGCGGATGATACCGTTCTCGTCGAGGTCCTTTGTTGCTTCTTCGCTGACATTTGGAATATCGGCAGTAAACTCCTCAACGCCACGCTTTGTCTCACGTACATCGAGCGAGAACTCGTCAACATGAACAGAGGTAAGTATATCTTCACGAACAATGCGCTCGTTAAGCACGATAGCATCCTCATAGTTATATCCCTTCCAAGGCATGTAGGCAACCAACAGGTTACGGCCCAGAGCGAGCTCGCCACCCTCAGTAGCATATCCATCGGTCAGGATGTCACCCTTCTTCACACGCTGACCCTTGTCACAAGTTGGACGAAGGTCGATCGTCATGTTCTGGTTGGTACGACGGAACTTAGGAATACGATATTCCTTCAGAGCAGGCTCGAAGCTAACGAACTCCTCATCCTCTGTACGGTCATAAAGAATACGAATGGTTGTGGCATCAACATATTCTACGACACCATCACCTTCAGCAGTGATCATCGTACGAGAGTTCTCACATACTTGTTTCTCAATACCAGTACCAACAATAGGTGCCTCGTTATGAAGCAGAGGAACAGCCTGGCGCATCATGTTAGATCCCATCAGTGCACGGTGAGCATCATCGTGCTCCAAGAATGGAATAAGCGATGCAGCAATAGATGCAATCTGCTGTGGAGAAACGTCCATCAGGTCAACATCAGTTGGCGGCACAACAGGGAAGTCGGCATCCTGACGGCACTTGACAACGTCACGGATGAATGTACCATCATCATTCAATGGAGCATTACCCTGACCTATCACGTGCTCTGCCTCTTCCTCTGCAGTCAGGAATACGATTTCGTCGTTGTTAAGATTTGCAACACCATTCTCTACCTTACGGTATGGTGTCTCTATGAATCCCAGTTCATTGATCTTAGCATATACACAAAGAGACGAGATAAGTCCGATGTTTGGACCTTCAGGACTCTCAATAGGACACAGACGACCATAGTGGGTGTAGTGTACGTCACGGACCTCGAAACCTGCACGCTCACGAGACAGACCGCCAGGACCCAGTGCAGAGAGACGACGTTTGTGAGTCACCTCGGCAAGAGGGTTCGTCTGGTCCATGAACTGAGACAACGGGTTGGTACCGAAGAACGAATTGATAACGCTTGAAATAGTCTTGGCGTTAATCAAGTCTGTCGGTGTGAAGACCTCATTGTCACGGACGTTCATACGCTCACGAATGGTACGACTCATACGAGCCAGGCCAATAGAGAACTGGTTTGACAGCTGCTCACCAACGGTACGGACGCGACGGTTTGACAGGTGGTCAATATCATCGACTGTAGCCTTTGAGTTAATCAGCTGAATGAGATATTTGATAATCTCAATAATATCTTCTTTCGTCAGGACACGTACCTCCATGTCGGTATTAAGTCCTAACTTCTTATTAATACGATAACGGCCTACATCACCTAAGTCGTAACGCTTGTCAGAGAAGAAAAGATTCTGAATGACCTCACGTGCGCTGGCATCGTCAGCAGGGTCAGCATTACGTAACTGGCGGTAGATATAAAGGACAGCCTCTTTCTCTGAGTTACTTGGATCCTTTTGCAAGGTGTTGAAGATAATCGAGTAGTCTTGTGCAATAGCAGCATCCTTATGAACAAGGATTGTCTGGGCACCACTATCGAGAATATCCAGCATGTTATCCTCTGTAATCTCTGTCTCACGCTCCATGATGACTTCATTACGCTCGATGGAAACCACCTCACCGGTATCCTCATCAACGAAGTCCTCGTTCCAGCTCTTCAAAACACGAGCAGCAAGTTTGGAGCCTATGACTTCCTTCAAAGCTTTCTTGTTTACTTTCACCTCCTCAGCGAGGTCAAAGATTTGAAGTATCTCCTTATCGGTTTCAAAACCTATGGCACGCAGAAGTGTAGTAACAGGCAACTTCTTCTTACGGTCAATATACGCATACATCACATTATTAATGTCTGTAGCGAACTCAATCCAGCTACCCTTGAATGGTATGATACGTGCACTATAGAGCAAGGTACCATTAGCATGGACGTTCTGACCAAAGAACACGCCAGGTGAACGATGCAACTGAGACACGACGACACGCTCAGCACCATTGATGACGAACGTACCATTGGCCGTCATATAAGGAATAGGGCCAAGGAATACATCCTGTATCACGGTACCGAAGTCTTCATGATCCGGGTCTGTGCAATACAATTTCAGTTTTGCCTTGAGGGGAACACTATATGTGAGTCCACGCTCCAGACACTCGTCGATGGAATAGCGTGGAGGGTCAATATAGTAATCAAGGAACTCAAGCACGAAGTTATTACGAGTATCGGTGATAGGGAAGTTCTCTGCGAACACCTTATACAGACCGTCGTTCTTGCGTTCCTCGGGCGGTGTATCCAACTGGAGGAAGTCTTTGAAAGACTTTAATTGCACATCGAGAAAATCCGGAAAGGGCATCGGATTCTTGACGCTGCCAAAGTTTACTCTGTTATCTACGATTTTTGAAGCCATAAAATAATTGGGTTTTATTTACTATAGTAACTATAGTCTCTATAGAAACTATAGCTTTTTAAGACAAAAAAAGGTCGGAAACCCTCGACTGGAGAGTTCCCAACCATTCTTGTTATAGTTGTGCTAATGCTTATTTCAGCTCAACAACGGCACCAGCCTCTTCGATAGCCTTCTTCAGGTTCTCTGCCTCGTCCTTAGACAGGCCTTCCTTGATAGTAGCAGGAGCACCATCTACGAGATCCTTAGCTTCTTTCAGACCAAGGCCACAAGCCTCCTTAACAGCCTTTACAACCTGCAGCTTAGCAGCACCAACTTCCTTCAGAACAACGTCGAAAGAGGTCTTCTCTTCAGCAGCAGCGGCCTCGCCACCTGCGGGAGCAGCAGCTACAGCAACGGCTGCAGCAGCAGGCTCAATTCCATACTCGTCCTTCAGGACTGTTGCCAACTCGTTAACTTCTTTTACAGTAAGGTTTACCAACTCTTCTGCAATAGCTTTAATATCTGCCATTTTTATTTAAAATTTAATTGTTTTTAATGTTAATGTTTTATTTGTTGCGCTCGCCAATAGCGTCGAGCAGACCGTGGATCTTACCACCGGCATTCAGAGCAGAAACAACGTTCTTCATCGGAGACTGCAGCAATGCCACAACATCGGCGATAAGCTCGTTCTTGCTCTTCAGAGCAGCCAACTCCTCAAGTTTCTCAGCTCCTACGAAGATACTCTCTTCAGCATAGGCAGCCTTCAAGGATGGAATTCCTTCCTTCTTGTATTCCTTAAGCAGTTTTGCAGGTACATTAGCCGTCTGGGTAAACATAATAGCTGTATTACCCTTGAGGCAACCATATAATGGCTCAAAATCAACATCAGAAGCTTCGAAAGCCTTGTGAAGAAGGGTATTCTTCACTACTACGAGCTTAATGTCGTTCTTGAAACATTTACGACGGAGGTCACTGGTCTTCTCTGCATTCAGTCCAGTCAAGTCAACCAGATAGAAATGAGGATACTCCTTCAGTTTCTCTCCAAGTTCTACGATGATAGTATCTTTTAATTCCTTTTTCATTTTACTAAACTATTACGAGTTATTCAATTGATTTAGGATCCACTTTCACACCAACACTCATGGTGCTTGAGAGGAAGATACTCTTCATGTATGTACCCTTAGCAGCAGCAGGCTTCAGCTTGATAATGGTCTGGAGGAACTCCTTCGCATTCTCAAAAATCTTGTCAGCATCGAAAGACACCTTACCGATTGAGGCATGTACAATACCTGCCTTGTCAACCTTGAAGTCTATCTTACCCTGCTTAACTTCCTTTACTGCCTTGGCAACGTCCATAGTAACAGTACCGCTCTTGGGGTTTGGCATCAGTCCACGAGGACCAAGCACACGGCCCAAAGGACCAAGCTTACCCATGCAAGACGGCATTGTGATGATAACATCAACATCTGTCCATCCACCTTTGATCTTGTCAATATACTCGTCAAGACCAACATAGTCGGCACCTGCTTCTTTAGCAGCAGCTTCCTGATCAGGAGTACAGAGAGCGAGCACACGAATCACCTTACCAGTACCATTCGGCAGCGAAACAACGCCACGAACCATCTGGTTAGCTTTACGTGGGTCAACGCCCAAGCGTACATCAATGTCAACAGAAGCGTCAAACTTGGTCGTAGTGATTTCCTTGACCAATTCTGCAGCTTCTTTCAAAGAGTATGCCTTCCCTGCTTCAACCTTATCAGCTACCAACTTTTGATTTTTTGTCAGTTTACTCATTTCTTTAATTGAAGTTTAAATTATTTACCAGGGAAGTCCCCTTTTACAGTGATACCCATGCTTCGTGCAGTTCCTGCAATCAACTTCATAGCAGACTCCACAGTAAAGCAGTTCAGGTCAGCCATCTTATCCTCAGCAATAGCACGTACCTGATCCCAAGTAACAGATGCTACCTTCTTACGGTTAGGCTGTGCAGAACCACTCTGCAGTTTTGCGGCTTCCTTCAGCTGTACAGCTGCGGGAGGTGTCTTAATGATAAAGCTGAATGACTTATCTGCATAATACGTGATAACAACAGGAAGAATCTTACCTGCTTTATCCTGGGTTCTGGCGTTGAACTCCTTGCAGAATCCCATAATATTAATACCCTTAGAACCAAGTGCAGGTCCTACTGGGGGTGAGGGATTAGCAGCGCCACCTTTAATCTGTAATTTGATTAATCCAGCAACTTCTTTAGCCATTTCTGTTTTTATAATTAATTATTGTATATAAGCCACAGGAGTGGAAGCCTCCTTGACCGTATATATAGAAAAGACGTATCGTAACAATCTACGCCTTACTCTTTCTCTACTTGCATAAAACCTAATTCCAGTGGGGTCTTGCGACCGAAAATCTTTACCATCACCTTCAGCTTGTGCTTCTCAGCATTAACCTCTTCGATAACACCACTGAAACCACTGAAAGGTCCTTCTATTACTTTTACCACCTCATCAACACTATAGGGTATTGCAACCTCTGTTGTCTCAACAGCAGACTCTTCTGCATTGCCCAATATACGATTGACTTCCGACTGACGTACGGGAGATGGATTATCCAGTCCACCAAGGAAACCTAAGACATTTGGCATGAAACGCAATGTATGAGCCACCTCACCTTGGAGATCTGCCTCAATCAAAACGTAGCCAGGAAGGTAAAGCCTATCCTTAATCACACGTTTTCCATTACGCATAATAGCATATTTCTCAGTAGGAATCATAATCTGACCTACATGAGCAGCGAGGAACGGGTCATGTTTAATAGCAGCTTCCAGGTATTCCTTTACCTTTCCTTCCTTGCCACTAACTGCCCGTAGCACATACCATTTCATACCTGTCTCAGCCATAGTACTATTAAATAGACGGATAAATCTGAGTCATTATAGCCTTAAATGCTACATCCATAACCCACACAACAAGTGCAATGACAAGGGAAGCGGATAAAACAACCACTGCACTATGTGTAAGTTCCTTATAAGTAGGCCATGTTGTCTTATGAATCAACTCATCAGCACAGGCCTTGCAATAATTGATGAACGTTTTAATAATCTTCATACTTCTTTTCTTTTCTTGCACGGGAAGGAGGACTCGAACCCACGACCCTCGGTTTTGGAGACCGATGCTCTACCAACTGAGCTATTCCCGTAAGTAAGCCCCCACCCTTGAGCGGGGGCTTGGTATTTTACTTGGATCTTCTAGGGTTTCCTAAGCATTCCCAGGATTTCCCAGAATCTCTAAGGATTAATCCTCGTAAACCTCAGTGATCTGACCAGATCCAACGGTACGGCCACCTTCACGGATAGCGAAACGCAGACCCTTATTCAGAGCAACAGCGTAGATCAACTCAACAGTGATCTCAACGTTATCACCAGGCATTACCA
>Ga0247610_10004644_pt1 | contig 14653 bp, 13 predicted proteins | sample 174DNAGHGhighgp2_FD_193483 | JGI IMG/M metagenome (GOLD analysis project Ga0247610, IMG submission 193483) | Sheep rumen microbial communities from Palmerston North, Manawatu-Wanganui, New Zealand - 1742 DNA GHGhigh gp2 | ecosystem: Host-associated > Mammals > Digestive system > Stomach > Rumen... | reverse complement strand
AAAGGCCACCAGCATCACCACCGGCACGCAAGTGAATGCCGGCACCTATCACGTCACCGTCAGCGGAGAAGGCCTCGACACGATGACCTTCGACCCGATGGTAGTGGAGTGATTCAGTGAAAGAACACTTCAAACTTGCCCATATCTCAATAAAAAATGGAGTTATGGGCAACGATAATCATCCAAACTTGCCCATATCTCAATAAAAAATGGAGTTATGGGCAACGATAATCATCCAAACCTGAACATCCTTGGCGTTTTTGAAGTCTGAACATCCTTGACGCTCGGGCGGGCACAAGACCCGCCCCTACGACTTCGGGGGAGGGCACCCAATTTTCAATCTTCAATATAACACATCAATCCCCATCACGCCGGAGCGGATGGGGATTTCGCACATATTCTTATATATAAACCTATTAATTCTCTTCCCAGAGAAACATGGTGTTGGCATTCCAATTAGGGACGGGCGTTCCTGGCCGGTAGTAGGCGGCGAGAGCGATGTCGAAGACCAGGGTGCTGTAAGGCTGGATGCTGCCGTTGACTTGCGAGCCATAACCCAGTTGATGCGGGATATAGACCTTCCATCTGTCGCCAATCCTCATATGCTGCAAAGCCGTGGAGAATCCATCGACCCTACTACTGACGGCAAATTTGGAAGGCGTGAAGATACGGCTGTCGAAAGTATCCGTGCTCCATGACTTGTCAAAGACCAAGCCGAGTTCACGGTCCTCGCTGTCCACGTGGGTGGTAGAGGCGATCATCTGCCCCTTGTAATGCACCCTGACAGTGTCGGTGTAGAGTGGCGAGCCGGAACCCGTTCCCTCATTGATTACCTTCACGACGATGTAGTCGGTTGTCTCACCCTGCTCGGAGGCGTCGCTCCTGGTGTAGCTTTTGAAGATTTTCCAGGAACTGTCGCCTTGTGCGATGGCGCTTTTCGCAGCTTGGTATTTCGCTGCGAAGAACGCCTCGTTCTTCTTCTGCCAGTCGGGGAACTCATCGACGGTGTCATCGGTCTCCTTGCACCCCTCAAGGCAGAGGAGTGCAACCAGGAAGGCCAATGCCATCTTCACATATGCTATATGCTTCATTAAGGTGTGTCTATTAATTCAGTTTCTTGAGGAGGCTTGCGATGCTCACCTTGTCCTCGATGATGCTGTTGAGTTGGTCGATGCTCACCCTTTCCTGCTCCATGGTGTCGCGGAAGCGCAGTGTGACGGTGTTGTCGTTCAGCGTATCGTAATCCACGGTGACGCAATAGGGTGTGCCGATGGCGTCCTGCCTGCGATAACGCTTGCCGATGGTGTCCTTCTCATCATACTGGCAGTTGAAATGGAAGCGCAGGTTGTTGATGATTTCACGCGCCTTCTCTGGCAGGCCGTCCTTGCGCACCAGCGGCAGCACGGCGAGTTTGACAGGAGCGAGGGCGGCAGGCAACTTGAGCACGGTGCGTGTCTCGCCGTTCTCCAGTTTCTCCTCCTCGAAGGAGTGGCACATGACAGAGAGGAACATACGGTCGACACCGATGGACGTCTCGATGACGAACGGAGTGTAGCTCTCGTTGCTCTGCGGGTCGAAGTATTTGATGGACCTGCCACTGTATTTCTCATGCTGTGAGAGGTCGAAATTGGTGCGGCTGTGGATGCCTTCCACCTCCTTGAAGCCGAACGGCATGCGAAACTCCACGTCGGTGGCAGCGTTGGCGTAGTGGGCGAGTTTGTCGTGGTCGTGAAAGCGGTAGTTCTCTGCCCCGAATCCCAATGCCTGATGCCAGGCCATGCGGGTTTGCTTCCATTTCTCAAACCACTCCAGTTCAGTACCTGGCTTGACGAAGAACTGCATCTCCATCTGCTCGAACTCCCTCATGCGGAAGATGAACTGCCTTGCGACGATTTCGTTGCGGAAAGCCTTGCCAATCTGTGCGATGCCAAACGGTATTTTCATACGTCCGGTCTTCTGCACGTTGAGGTAGTTGACAAAGATGCCCTGTGCGGTCTCCGGCCTGAGATAAATCTTGTTGGTGGCATCAGAGACGGAACCCATCTCCGTGGAAAACATGAGGTTGAACTGCCTCACGTCGGTCCAGTTCTTCGTGCCGCTGATGGGGTCGACGATTTCCTCGTCGATGATGATTTGACGGAGTTCCTCGAGGTCTGGTCCTTGCATTGCAGCAGCGAAACGCGTATGGAGTGCGTCGCGCTTGGCCTGCAGTTCGGCCACCCTCGGACTGGTCTCACGGAACTGCTGCTCATTGAAGGCGTCCTTGAAGCGCTTGCGTGCCTTGTCCACCTCTTTTTGTATCTTCTCGTCATAATTGGCCATCTGGTCCTCGATGAGGACGTCGGCGCGGTAGCGTTTCTTGGAGTCGCGGTTGTCGATGAGGGGGTCGTTGAAGGCATCGACGTGTCCGGAGGCCTTCCAGATGGTGGGGTGCATGAAGATGGCGGAGTCGATGCCGACGATGTTCTCGTGCAGCAGCACCATGCTCTTCCACCAATACTCCTTGATGTTGTTTTTCAGTTCCACACCATTCTGCCCGTAGTCATAGACAGCGGCCAGACCATCATAAATATCACTGCTGGGGAAGACGAAGCCATATTCCTTGCAATGGCTCACAATCTTCTTGAATACATCTTCTTGTGCCATATTTGATTTTTTTCAAGTTTCGCGTTTACTCAACTTTTTGAAGTCAAAGGGGAGTTAAAAGGGAGTTAAAGGGGAGTTAAAGGGAGTTAAAGGGGAGTTAAAGGGGAGTTAAAAGGGAGTTAAAGGGACATATGTTCACTTTTTCTACCATTATCCACTTTTTTAAGCCTTCTTGTTCTTTTAAACCTTTTTCTCTTTTTAGGCCTTATTCTCTTTTTTACCTTCTTTATGCCTCATTTCCTTGACTTGTGAAAGTTGAGTTTCTCAGATTTCCTTGGGATGTAATCGCCTTGACGACACACCCTCCCGAAAATTCGCCGCAAAGTTATGAAAAAAATCCCCGACAGCCAAAAGAACCATTGTTTTTTATGATTCTTTCATTTAAAATGGCCTTGTTTCAAAAGAAATATGTAACTTTGTCCTCAAATTATCACCATTTTCAAAACATAACAAATATGAAAAAGATTGCCATTCTGTTTGTTGTCGCCATGATGACAACAACAAACATAAACGCCCAGTCCCATAGTGACTGGACCTTCAACACCCGTGCTTGGAGCACCAACTACTTCACCACCCTCATCTATGCCATCGCCAAGGAGGGTCTCGTTGATTTGGCCTTCAAAAGCAAATCCGACTCACTATGGGCGGAGCGCATCATCCCCACGTCGGACCTGGTGTTCCCCATCGGCATGGGAAAGAAGGGGTTCAGCCACGACAATGAACCTCAACCCGGCGGCAACAACATCTATTGCCCCTACCATCGTGCTTTCTCCAACCCGTTCAAGAACATCGGCGACTACGCCATCGGCCTCGACATCTCCTACAAGCCCGGCGTGTTAGGCCTCTATGGCGGTGCCTACTACAAGAGCCAGGAAGTCATCTACAAACACACGAAGGACAACGTGCGCGGCTTCTACTTCCAACCCCGTGCCGGTATTGTCATCGGTGGGAAGGATGACCAGTTTGAGGCAGGAGTCTTCTACGACATGGTGACTAGTTGCGGTGGGTCGATTCCAGGCAAAGACAAGGACATGCTGAAAAGCGGCTGGGGCCTTGACTTCGCCCTCGTGGATGTGGACAAACATGGAAAGACCCTGCTACAGTTCTCCATGCCCTTGCATAACTTCTTCGATACCGACTATCCCGGCCAGCAAGGTTTGAAGCGCAAGGTGGGCTACATCATGCTCACACGGCGCGTGGCATTGTGACATGGGCTTTTTTCACCATCAGGGGCGTGACCACGATGTGTCACGCCCCTGATGGTTTTTAGGAGGGGATAGGAAGTTGTAGGAGGTTATAGGAGGGGATAGGTAGTTATGGGAGATTTTTTGGGGAAATAGGAAGTAAAACACCTTTTCCTCACCTTTCACGTCGGACTTTTCGAAAAAAAGCATTATCTTTGCAAACTGAATTCATCAACAAGCAACCAGCCAAATTCTTATGGACGACAATAAGAAAGACGAAGAGAAACAGAAAAACCAAGGCAACACACCAGAAACGCCCGAGGACGAAAACGACGCAGCATCTTCCGAAGAAGAGGCCGTAGAGGCTGATGGGAGTGATGGGTCCGATGGGGATAATGGGGATAATGGGAGTGATGACTCCGAAAACTCCGATGACTCTGAAGACTCCGACGACTCTGATGACTCTGACGACTCCGACGACTCCGAAAACCCAGACGACTCCGAAAACCCAGACGACTCCGACGACCTGCCAGAGGATGAGCATAGCGACTACAAACCGGTGAACCGTTTCGATGCCTCCGCCGTGCGCCATCTGAGCGGTATGTACCAGAACTGGTTTCTCGACTACGCCTCCTATGTGATTTTGGAGCGTGCCGTGCCGAAAATCGACGATGGTTTGAAGCCTGTGCAGCGCCGCATCCTCCACTCGATGAAGCGAATGGATGACGGCCGTTTCAACAAGGTGGCTAACATCGTGGGCCATACGATGCAGTTCCACCCCCATGGCGACGCCTCCATCGGCGACGCCTTGGTGCAGTTGGGTCAGAAAGACCTGCTCATCGACACCCAAGGCAACTGGGGCAACATCCTCACCGGCGACCGTGCCGCCGCCCCGCGTTACATCGAGGCGAAATTGTCGAAATTCGCCCTCGACACCGTGTTCAACCCGAAGACCACCGAGTGGCAGATGAGTTACGACGGGCGCAACAAGGAGCCGGTGGCCCTTCCCGTGAAATTCCCGTTGCTGCTCGCCCAGGGCACGGAAGGCATCGCCGTGGGCCTCACCTCCAAGATTCTCCCCCACAATTTTTGCGAGTTGTGCCAGGCCGCCATCAGTTACCTCCGTGGCGAGGAGTTCCAACTCTACCCCGACTTCCCCACAGGCGGTTCGATCGACGTGAGCCGTTACAACGACGGCCAGCGCGGCGGTGGTCTCCGCGTCCGTGCGAAAATCGAGAAATTGGACGCCAAGACCCTCGTCATCCGCGAGATACCCTATAGCAAGACCACCACAACACTCATCGACTCGATACTCAAGGCCATCGAGCGCAACAAGATCAAGGTGAAGAAGGTGGATGACAACACCGCCGCCAACGTGGAGATTCTGGTGCACCTGGCACCCGGCGTGTCATCCGACAAGACCATCGACGCCCTCTACGCGTTCACCGACTGCGAAATCAACATCTCCCCCAACTGCTGTGTCATCGTGGACAAGACCCCCTTGTTTCTCACTGTCAGCGACCTGCTCCGCGCCTCCACTGACAACACGAAGGAACTGCTGCGCCGTGAGTTGGAAATCCGCAAGGGCGAGTTGGAGGAACAGTTGCTTTTCGCCTCCTTGGAGAAGATCTTCATCGAGGAGCGCATCTACAAGGGCAAACCCTTCGAGAATGCCCCCGACATGGACTCCGCCGTGGCATACGTCGACGAGCGTCTCAGCCCATACTACCCACGCCTCATCCGCGAGGTGACCCGCGACGACATCCTACGACTGATGGAAATCAAGATGCACCGCATCCTGAAATTCAACAAGGACAAGGCCGACGAACTCATCCTCCGCATCAAGGCCGAGATAGAGCAAATCAACCACGACCTGGCCCACCTGGTGGACTATACAGTGAAATGGTTTGAGTTCATCCTCGAGAAATACGGCGCCCAGCACCCACGCCTGACAGAAATCAAGAATTTCGACACCATCGTGGCATCGAAGGTGGTGGAAGCCAACCAGAAACTGTACATCAACCGCACGGAAGGCTTCATCGGCACCGGACTGAAGAAGGACGAGTTTGTGTGCAACTGCTCCGACATCGACGACATCATCGTGTTCTACCGCGACGGCAAATACAAGGTGGTGAAGGTGGCAGAGAAGATTTTCGTGGGGAAGAACATCCTCCACGTGCAGGTGTTCAAGAAGAACGACCAGCGCACCATCTACAACGTGGTGTATCGCGACGGCAAGCGCGGCAGTTACTTCATCAAGCGCTTCAACGTGACGAGCCTCGCACGCGACAAGGAATACGACCTGACGCAAGGGACGCCCGGCTCACGCGTGGTGTATTTCACCTGCAACCCCAACGGCGAGGCAGAGATCATTAAGGTGACCCTCGAACCCAACCCGAAAATCAAGAAAATCTTCCTCGAGCGCGACTTCTCCGACATCCTCATCAAAGGACGTGGCAGCAAGGGCAACCTGCTCACCAAATACTCCATCCACCGCATCGCACTGAAGAGCCACGGCCACAGCACACTCGGCGGACGCAAGGTGTGGTGGGATCCCGATGTCAACCGCCTGAACTACGACGAGCACGGACAGCTGCTGGGCGAATTCAACGAGGGCGACTCCATCCTCGTGGTGCTTGAAGGAGGAGAGTTCTACATCAGCAACTTCGACAGCAGCAACCATTACGAGTCCAACGTACGCTTCGTGGAGAAATGGAAACCGGAGAAGGTGTGGAGCGCCGTGCTCTTCGACGCCGACCAACAGGGGTTCCTCTACCTCAAACGCTTCAAGATGGAGGCAACGAAACGCCACCAGAACTACCTTGGCGACAACCCCGCAAGCAAGGAGGTGCTGCTCACCGACCAGCCTTACCCGCGCATCCAGGTGAACTTCGGCGACACCGACGCCAACCACCCGCCACTCGTCGTCGACGTGGAGGACTTCATCGCTGTGAAGGGTTTCAAGGCCCGCGGCAAACGTATCACCACGCTGCACGTGGCATCGGTGGACCAACTGGAACCCACACGACTGCCCGAACCGGAGGAGGAGAAGGAAAATGCTGAAGAAGAGGAAGAGCCAGAGAACCTCGACCCCGACAAGGACAAGAGCGAGCAAGACGTAATCACCGAACTCACCGGACAACAATTCCTTCACTTTGACGATGACGAATAAACGGTTCACCTCCCCCATGGCCAGGTTGGCCTGCTTGTTGGCCTTCCTCTGCCTGGGCATTCCTATGTGCGCTCAAAAGTCAGAAGGGGAAGCCATAGGTGCGGGCGGGCACAAGACCCGCCCCTACGACTTCGAGGATGATATTACTCCCGACCCCAAGAAGGAGAAACTGGTGACCAACACCCAGATGTTCGGTTTCGGTGCCACCAACATCCTCGACACCTATCTCTCACCTGAGAAATACAAGGGCGGCGAAATCCGGTATATCTCACACACCCTGCGCGACATCCCCGGCAACCGCTGGCAACAACTGATCATACACCAAGGGTATGCCTCCTTCGCCGAAGACCGTTCGGGCGACGGCAGTATGATGGGTGCACTCTACACCCTGAGCTTTGCCTTGCAACGCCCCATCAACCTTCACGACGGACGATGGCAGTTCAGGGTGGGTGGCATGACCGACTTCAACATCGGCGTACTCGACAACCCACGCAACCAGAACAACCCTGCACAGATGCGCCTGTCGGCACAAGTGGGACCTGCGGCCTCCGCCACCTATATCTTCCGACTCTTCGGCAAGGCGTGCAACACACGCTACGAAATCTCCATCCCCGTGCTCGGGGTGATGTTCAGTCCCAACTACGGACAGTCCTACTACGAAATCTTCTCACGGGGCGACTACGACCATAACGCCGTGGTGACAACTCCGTTTAACGCGCCATCTATGCGTCACTCCCTCACCTTTGACTTCCCACTATGGGGCGCCACGTGGCGAGTGGGATACCTCGGCGACTACCAACAGGCCGAGGTGAACCACCTCAAACAGCACACCTACACCCACGCCCTGCTCCTGGGATGGGTGAAAAAGATTAAAATTATTGAAGATTGAGCCCGCTTTAAAAAGTCCTGTTTGAGCAAATATCGGTGTTAGTTATCCCCTCCCCTCAAGGGGAGGGGCAGGGGTGGGGTCTGTAACTTGTTGTTTTTCAAGACTTATTCACCCCACCCCAACCCCTCCCCTGCGAGGGGAGGGGAGATGCGCACCGCCCTTTTGCTTCCTGTCCACTTTTTCAAGTGGACTCAAGATTGAAAATTGAAAATCAGCGAAGATAAAATTGAAAATGAAATTACATAGAGTCATGACGATGCGATGGCTGGCGGTATTGTGCTGCTTGTTCGGACTATGCGCGGTGACGGGCTGCGTGGATGAGGATGAATTTCCCGACACGCCGCAGGGCAACCTCGATGCCTTGTGGCGCATCATTGATGAGCATTACTGCTTCCTGGACTACAAGAAAGCTGAAATAGGCCTGGACTGGGACGAGGTGCACGCCCGCTATTCCGCCCGTGTGGACGAAGGGATGTCGCGCACCCAACTTTTCGAAGTGCTCTGCGAGATGCTTTCGGAGTTGCGCGACGGCCATGTGAACATCTACACCTCTTTCAACACGGCGCGTGAATGGAGTTGGCAGGAGGACTATCCCAGCAACGTCAGCGACACCCTCTTGCGCCGTTACCTCGGCACCAACTACCACATGAGCAACGGGATGAACTACCGCGTACTCGATGACGACATCGGCTATGTGTACTATCCGAGTTTCGGCAACGACATCGGTGCCGGCAACCTCGACGACATGCTCACGCTGTTCGCTCCCTGTCGCGGACTAATCATCGACATCCGCGGCAACGGTGGAGGAATGCTCACCTCTGCGGAGGAATTCGCGGCGCGGTTCACCAACCAAAAACTGCTTGTGGGCTATATGCAACACAAGACCGGCAAGGGACACAACGATTTCTCACAGATGAAGGAACAATGGTTGGAACCTGCCAAGGCGGTGCGTTGGCAGAAACCTGTGGTGGTGCTCACCAACCGTGGTGTCTTCAGCGCCGCCAACGAGTTTGTGAAATGCATGAAATGCTGCCCCAACGTCACCGTGGTGGGCGACAGGACCGGTGGCGGTGCAGGAATGCCTTTCTCCAGCCAACTGCCCTGTGGGTGGAGCATCCGCTTCTCCGCCTGCCCCATCTACGACCGCAACAAACAGAGTACGGAGTTCGGCATCGACCCCGACCACTTCGTCAATCTCACCGACGAAGACTTCCTTCGCGGACGCGACACCATCATCGAATTTGCCCGACAACTGCTGAAATGAGGTTATTCACCCGAATTTCCAATCAAATAGCGTAAATGATGCATAAACATATAATTAACATTATGATGCTTAAACATATAATTGGCGTAAAAGATTCTTAAACATATAATTAATCATAAATTATAAGCTTCCTTTATTTCTCGACCTTCGGTTCCGCACGAGCGCAAAACCTTTTCGGACATGCATGAAGCAAGTCCCTACGACTTCTGGAGACCATTTGGCGTTCGGACATGCATGAAGCAAGTCCCTACGACTTCTGGAGACCATTTAGCGTTCGGACATGCATGAAGCAAGTCCCTACGACTTCTGGGATTTGTTGCTCACGGCCGCCAAGAAGGTTCAGACGGATTTGAAATCCGGCTGAGAGGAATATAAGGATTTGTAATCCGATAAAATCGGTCTGCCGAGCGTGAGCAACTTCGGCCGTAGGCCAATCTTCAATCTTCCCTTTAACTTCCCTTGTTAATTGTAAATTATAAATTATAATGATTATCCGCATCTTTCCGATAACACCCCGAAGGGGCAATAAGCCTCCAGCCCAGGGCAACGCCCTGGGAAATTGGGAAGGAGGCAATCGCCCTTTAGGGGCATAAGCCTTTCATCTACAAATGCTTATGCCCCTACAGGGCGACTATGAACATCTTGACACCCAAGGCGTTGCCTTGGGCTATGTGCTTGCAGGCCTTTCAGGCCGCCCTTCGGATACAAGCGGATAATCATTTTTATTTATTCGTTCATTTTCTTCCTCTTCAAGCGACTCTTCAGTCGGTTATACCCCTCTACTCCAAGTATGGTAAGTCCTCCATATTGGCAAGTCTTCGCCAATCCGAAAAGGATGGTCCACAATACGCCTTTGGCAGCCGTACTGATAGGAAGCAACATCTGTGCGAAGGACAGGACATAAAAGGGTATGCAGCACAACAGGACAATGACACCTGCCTTAAAAGAAAGGGATTGCAGCCACTGTCTTATTTTCATACCAACTCGCAACAGTCAAGAAAACAGATGATTGTCTGTTTCTTCATACTTTCATTTTTTCCCATATTTCTCAACCATGGCTCGCAGGGTGGCCCCATGATGGCCTTCCTCTTTGGCAAAGGCCTCCATTTCATCGGCAGCCTCATTCAAGCCAGCGGCACGGAAAGCCTGCGCAAACTGACTCACCTGTTCTTCTCCCTTTTCCTCTCTGGCAGCAAAGGCTTCCGCCAACTGCCAGATGTCGGCATTGAACTTACCGTTGAGTGTGGCATAGAATCCCGCATGGACGGCTTCCTGATTGGCCATCTCAATAAACTTCTCAGCAACCTCTTCAGGATAGCCTTGTTCCCTGGCCATCCGTGCAAGTGCATAGTACATCATCACTCCTGCGGCTTCAGCCTTGGCGGCACCTTCACACAGTTTCTCAAAATCTGTTCCTTTGGTAATTCCGTAAATCATATCTATTTCTTTAATGTTTCAATTATCGAATCCAATTCTTGTGCAAGCCGTTGATAGTCTTCCACCTTCAGTGGACAGGCAGAGAGTCGTTTGCCCATGCCAGCAGGGATGAGTTCGTAGGCTTTCTCCTCCATGCTTTTTCCTTTCTCCGTCAGGCTGACAATCTGCTGACGCTTGTCTGTTTCGCCTTTTTTACGATTGACAATTCCGAGTTTCTCCATTCGTTGAAGCAGCGGGGTGACTGTGTTGGTCTCCAACATCAGGCGATGTGCGATGTCGTTCACCGGCTGGTTGTCCTTCTCCCAGAGCACCATCAACACCAAATACTGCGGATAGGTGATGCCCAATTGTGAAAGCATCGGTGTATAGGCCTGAACAACCAATCTTGTGGCTGTATAGAGACGGAAGCAAATCTGTTGGTCTAGTTGTAATTCCGTGTGCATAGTACCCTACGATCATTTATTCCAGCATGGCTTCAACATCCTTCTCAAAGTCCTTCGGTTCCGTAGTGGGAGCATAGCGCTTGATGGTCTCTCCATCCTTTGAAATCAAGAACTTGGTGAAATTCCACTTGATGTCGCTGTCCTTCTCCACGCTATTGCTGATTGCCTTGAAAAGTGCTTTGGCGGCCTTGGCCTTCAGTCCCTTGTAATCTTCGGTTGGAGCCTGAGCCTTCAAGTATTCGAAGATGGGGTGTGCGTCGGAGCCGTTCACATCGGTCTTCTTCATGATTTGGAATGTCACACCGTAATTCAACTGGCAGAACTCTTCAATCTGTGAGTCAGAGCCAGGATCCTGCTCTTTGAACTGATTGCAGGGGAAGCCAATCACAACCAGACCTTTGTCCTTGTATTTCTGGTTCAACTCCTCAAGTCCTGCAAACTGAGGTGTGAATCCACATTTGCTGGCTGTGTTCACTATCAGCAGCACCCTACCCTCAAACTCCTTGAAATCTATCTCTTTGCCTTTGCTCGTGAGAGCCTTGAAATCAAAAATCTTTTCCATTGCCTTAATTTATATCGTTTGCGATACAAAAGTACTACATATTATTTATATCGCAAGCGATTTATTTAAAACTTTAAGCAAGTTTAACAATAAGTCGCAATCTGTGCAGTCATAGGGGTAGGATTTGCGACGGCGGTTCGGCCAAAAGGTGCAGTGCGGCAAATGGTGCAGCTGCAGGATAGGATTTGCGACAGCGGTTTAGCAAAAGTGCAGTGCGGCAAATGGTACTGCCGCAGGTGAAGCTATTTACTTTCTGTAATCCTTCGGCGTGACGCCCTTCTTGCGTGAGAAGAATTTGCTGAAAGAGGGCGCATCGGCAAAGTGGAGGCGCTCGGCAATCTGGGCGACGCTGAGCGATGTGGTGCGCAACAGATAGGACGCCTCCATCAACAAGTGCTGGTTGATGTAGTCGACGACGGTGCGTCCTGTTACCTGACGGACGACACGGGAGAGATAGACCGACGAGATGTTGAGCGAGGAAGCGTAGAAAGCGATGTCGTGATGCACTGCGAAATGCTGCGGCAGCAGGCGTATGAAGCCGAAAAAGATTTCCTCGACACGCTGTGGCACCTGCCGTCGGCTGATGGCCTTTGCCTGTACGCTCTGCACATCAAGCAGGAAAACGGCATAGAGCATCTGGAGTATCTTCGTCTTGTATATGTGGTCGGAATGGAGATAGCCGACTATCTCGTGCATCTTTTCCTCCACCCGCCGGGCGTCCTCTTGAGGCAAGGCAATCTTAGGTTCGTGCAGTTGTACGATGGGTGCATAGGCGATGTTGACAAGGTCGTGGACGGTGGGCGACTCGATGGTGAGATGCTCGTCGGCCAAGAGACAGATGCCGCGGTAGTCCTCCGAGGCGGCAAGGACGGTGACTTCCAAGCCAGGAGAATAGATGTAAAGGTCGTCGGGCAGCAAGGTCAGTTCCTGTCCGTTATATACAATCGTCAGCCATCCCTTGATGACGAGCGTGAACGTATAGGCGGCCATGAACCCCTGCGTCTTGTTGGTAAGGAAGGTGACTGTCGCATCAGTTTCCATACAGTGCATCCTTCCATCCCATTGCTCATAGGGCTGTCGGCCGAGCATCTTTATCCAAGCTTCGCGTAAACTATACATATCGTGTTGTATCGGGTTTGCACCGACAAAAGTACAAATAAAGAGTGAGTCTTGTATCGTTTCAGACAATTTTTGTGTCGTTTCGGATTTGGATTTTTGCGAAAAAGGCTGTTTCTTTGCAGTTGAAGCCTAAAAACCATTAGAAGACGTGAGGAATAAGCCAACAGAGAGTTCTCTGAACGACAATAGAAAAACCAATTAAAACAAAAAAAACATGGACGCAAAGAAATCAATCGAAGCACTGCAGTTCTTCGCAACGGGACTGACCGAAGGTGCATTGGTACACAAGTTGCAAGGTCAGATTTTCAAGGCCCAGGGCTTTGGGAAGTTAGGACAGAAATACATCGACCATTTCAACGAGGAGATGGGCTGGGTGGAGAAATTCGTGGAACGCATCCTCGACCTTGGCGGCGAAATCAAGTTTGACGGTGCCAAGAGCCGCGCACTCATCTGCGACCCCGTGGAGTATATCAAGGCCGACCTTGACATCCAGAAGGCCGGTGTGGATCTGCTCTACAAATGCTGCGAGACACTGGTCAACGATCCCACGACCTACGAAATCATGGTTGGCTACCTGAAGGACGAGGAGGAAGACCTCTACTGGAGCCAAGGCGCATTGGAAATCATCGAGAAGATTGGCCAACAGAACTGGCTGTTCACTCAAATTTGACCATTGCCAGAGTCCAATTGAAAAAGCGGACTCAGGCAATCCTTCATACAACTATCTAACATTTCGCGACTATGGAAATCCAAGCAATCCGCATGTTCGACGGTGGTTTCATGAACCAGCCGTTCGCCTTCGGTGGAGAAGAGGGCAAGGAGACGTATGACGAGCAAATCATCTACCGCAGCAGTCTGCAAAACTTCCTCATCGACACAGGCAGCGAAGTCATACTCATCGACACGGGCTTTGCCACCGGCATGGCCGCCCCCGCCAAGAAACTGGGTGCCCCCTTGTACATGGGCGAGAAGGTGGCCGACTACATGGATGCTTTCGCAGCCACTGGTTACAAACCCGAGCAAGTGACAAAAATCCTCGTCACCCACAAGCACCCCGACCATACCGCAGCCTTGCAATACTTCCCCGATGCCAAGGTGTATATCGCTCCCGAGGATGCCGACGCAATGAAACTGGAAGGAGACAATGTCGTGCGTGCCCAATATGGCGAACCCTACAAGAACTTCCCCAATGCCCAGCAGGTGGCCGACGGCATCTGGTTCATCGAGGCCAAAGGACACACCAAAGGCAACAGCATCGTCATCGCCGAGAGCGACGGACTTTACTATATGTTCCACGGCGACGTGACCTATTGCGATGCCGCACTGAAGGCCAACAAGTTGAGCATTGTCTTCGAGGACAAGGATGCCGCCCGCCAGACCCTCGACCGCGTGAGACAGTTCATTATGAACAATCCCACCGTCTATCTCTCCACCCACTGCCCCGAAGGCTACGAGAACCTGGAGATGAAACGGGTGATGAAATTGTAGTGACTTAAGTTTCTTTTTTTTGGAGTTAAAAAGGAGTTAAAAAGGAGTTAAAGAGGAGTTAAAGGGACATATGAAGATTGAAGATTGAAAATTGACTTTCAGGAGTTAAAGGGGAGTAAAAGGGAGATATGCTCACTATCACCGCTTTTGAGGGGATGATTACCCCATACTTTAAGAAGCCTCTTCACACCTCATTTTCCTATACTTGCGATAGTTGAGAAATAACATTCAAACCAAAAGACGATTATGAAAATATTGATTTTACAAGCCTCGCCACGTGCGAAGGGCAACACCGCCTGGATGGCGGAAGAGTACAAGAAAGCTGCCGAGGCAGCAGGCCACGAGGTGACACTGGTGAATGTGTCGAAGAAGAAGATTGCTGGCTGCCTGGCTTGCGAGTACTGTCATACCAAAGGCAATGGCGCCTGCATCCAGAAGGACGACATGCA
>Ga0247610_10004643_pt1 | contig 14654 bp, 11 predicted proteins | sample 174DNAGHGhighgp2_FD_193483 | JGI IMG/M metagenome (GOLD analysis project Ga0247610, IMG submission 193483) | Sheep rumen microbial communities from Palmerston North, Manawatu-Wanganui, New Zealand - 1742 DNA GHGhigh gp2 | ecosystem: Host-associated > Mammals > Digestive system > Stomach > Rumen... | reverse complement strand
GACCGGAACGTACCGTATGTTATACCACGAACTGAACATTCAGGTACACAAAGAGGACGACGTCCCGCTCAAGATTGTCACACAACACGCTCGAACCATTACCACACTCGCCAACTCTCTGCTCACCAAAAGCAATCCTTCGTCCGTGGACATTCACCCGCGCGAATATAAAGTGGAATGGAAAAGAGACGAATGGAAACCTTTTTCCGCGTACCTCTTTGGACCATGTATTGATGGCACAAAAAAGACCTTATTACCCGGTCTGAACGTCCATATGCAAACTCGAAAATAAAAAAAATGCACTAAAAAGTAAAATAATTGCCCGAAAATTTGGTCATGTCAAAAATTTGTTGTACCTTTGCACGCTTTTTTGCGGATTAGGCTCGAATAAGTTCTCCAACCTCATAAAATTAGTTGAAACGGAGACGCCGCACCGCCCTAACAGCTTTTAGCCTTTAACAGTTAGCCATTAGCTCTCGGAAGCCATAAGCCAACTGCCAAAAGCCAAAAGCCTAAAAACAAAGTACAAATGTACGCTATTGTAGAAATGAAAGGCCAGCAGTTTAGAGTTGAAGCTGGCAAAAAACTGTTCATCAATCGTATGAACGAACTCGAGAAAGGCGCAACCGTTGAGTTTGAAAACGTTTTGCTCCTTGACAACGAGGGTAAAGTAAAAGTTGGCGCTCCTTATGTAAAAGGCGCTAAAGTGGTTTGCGAAGTACTTGACAACGAGTGCCGCGGCGAAAAAATCCGCGTTTTCCACAAAAAACGTCGCAAAGGCTATCGCAAACTCAATGGTCATCGTCAGGATTTGACCAATGTTGTAGTTAAAGAAATTGTTATTGCTTAAAAAGAAAGGACAACCAGTATGGCTCACAAGAAAGGTGTCGGTAGTTCGAAGAACGGCCGTGAATCAGAAAGCAAACGTCTTGGCGTGAAGATCTTTGGTGGTCAATTCGCAAAGGCAGGTAACATTATCGTACGTCAGCGTGGTACCGTGCACAACCCGGGTGAAAACATGGGTATGGGTTCAGACCACACTTTGTTCGCGCTCTGCGACGGAATCGTTTTGTTCCGCAAGAAACGTGACAACAAGTCGTACGTCTCCATTCAACCGGTGGCTCAGGAAGCTTAATCGGCGCGGAGACAATCCCAAATCTCCTACCGAGGCTTCGGCTCAGGTGGGAGATTTTTATTTGATAATCCATCCGCCAAGTTTGGCGGATTAACAAAATACTTTTATGCTTACATTAAAACAAATTTATGACGATAAAGCCCGCGTCATCGCCGGGCTGGAAAAGAAACATTTTGCCGGAGCGGCAGAGGCTATTGACGAAGTGCTCCGCCTGGATAGCGAGCGCAAAACTGCCCAACAAGCCAAAGACGCTGCAGCCGCTGAAATGAACAAAATCAGCAAATCCATCGGCGCACTCATGGCGCAAGGAAAACGCGAAGAAGCAGAAGCTGCCAAGGCGCAGACAGGCGCACTCAAAGCACAAATCGCTGAGTTCGAAGTGAAAATGTCCGAGGCGGAAGAGGCGCAGACCAAACTACTCCTCACCATTCCGAATATTCCTTATGACATCGTGCCCGAGGGTGCCTCCGCAGAGGACAACCTCGCGGTCACCATCGGAAACTGGCCCAACCAGCCGATGATTGATGCCATCGCCAAAGACGGCGCAGTTGCCCTCCGCGATTGGGACAGTGCAACCGACGAGAAGATAGCAGAGGAGAAATTGTCAATTCTCAATTCTCAATTATCAACTAAACTCCCTCACTGGGAACTCGCAAAAAAATACAACCTCATCGACTTCGACCTCGGTGTCAAGATCTCCGGTGCAGGTTTCCCTGTTTATATCAGTCAGGGTGCCCGTCTCCAACGCGCCCTCATCAATTTCTTCCTCGCGGAAGCCAACAAAGCCGGCTATACAGAGATCATGCCGCCGACGGTAGTGAATGCCGCTTCGGGATACGGAACAGGTCAGTTGCCTGATAAAGAGGGTCAGATGTACCACTGCGAAGTGGATGACCTCTACCTCATCCCGACTGCCGAAGTGCCGGTTACCAACCTCTATCGAGACGTCATCATCGACGAGGCACAACTGCCTATCAAGAACTGCGCTTATACGGAGTGTTTCCGTCGCGAAGCAGGCTCCTACGGCAAGGATGTACGCGGGCTCAACCGACTCCATGAGTTCTCAAAGATCGAAATCGTACGCATTGACACACCCGAACATTCGGACGCTTCCCACAAGGAGATGTTGGCACACGTGGAAGGTCTTCTGAAAAAACTCGAACTCCCGTATCGTATTCTCCGTCTCTCCGGAGGAGACATGTCTTTCACGGCTGCCCTCTGCTACGACTTCGAAGTCTATAGCGAAGCGCAACACCGTTGGTTGGAAGTCTCTTCCACATCCAATTTCGACACCTATCAGGCGAATCGCCTCAAATGTCGTTACCGCCGTTCCGAGGACAAAAAGGTCACTCTTTGTCACACTCTCAACGGATCTGCTCTTGCCCTACCACGCATTGTTGCCGCCCTTTTGGAAAACAACCAATGTCCGGAAGGCATCCGTATCCCCGCCGCCCTCCAACCCTTCTTCGGCGACGATATGATCCGCTAACCGGCTCCAGGCAACACGCCAAACAATTTTTACAATTATACTCAATTGTCAATCAAAAAAACGCTCTTTAGAGCGTTTTTTGTTTGCAATCTGGCAGGGATTAGGGTAATTCTGGATGATAAATAATAGGACTTTCCTGTTTGTGATGCTGCAGGAACATGGTCATATACACAGGGGCATATAGCACATTGCCCTTTACCGATACATTTTCATTGCTAAGCACAATTGCATAGCACTAATGCCTTGTTCGCAAATGCTGATATGCGCAGGAGTAATTCCTGTACATTTGCTATTCCAAAATACTATCAATGTGTCGATTAAGCATATAACAACCCTTTCTTTATCCGTTTTTCCAACATGTATTTTGTTAATTTTGTCCGTTTTTCCAAAATTTGCTGCAAAGGTACAACTTTTTTTTTAATATATGCAAGACTTTGTCACAAAAAATGCAAAATTCTTTCCACATTACACCTCTCATCTTTCACTTTTCACCTTCCCTTTTACACTTTGCACCTTACACCATACACTTTTTTCGCCCATTTCACTTAAAAATTAAAATTTTTATACATTTTTCACGGAATTATTTGCGTATATGGGAATTTTTGCTTACCTTTGCCGCGAATTTACGCCGATGCCGTGTACGCGGCGGATGGATGTGGGTTCTTTACATATTGATTGGCGTTTATTGACGCTTTGTATTTGACGCGCGAAAAGCCTCGAACACTTTTCTGTCAAATCCAGTTGAAGACAAAGTAACAATAGATGCCTACGGGTATGACATAACTGTACCTTGATTGGTACATAGTACTTAGGTACTTGGTACTTTTCAAAGGTTGTCATATCGGCGTAGGTTTCATTGTTGTTTATTAACTGGAGGGGCAGTTCGAGGGTCCTAGCGCGTAGATGAGCAATAGCGAAGTCTGCGCTTTTTACGTATGTATATTGTATGCGCGTATGCGTCCTGATTAAGAAAGTAGATATTAATCAATCGGAGAATGCCGAAAATCCGCAGAAGAGTAGGCGACAAAACAAACAATCTAAAAAATGGACAATTTTAACTTCGGAAGATTTTTCTCTTCTCTTGCTTTTTTGGCATTCGCAGCAGTTAGTTGCTGGGCGACAGCTGAATCTTTGTATCTTAGTATAGATTTACACATAGCTGTATGTTATGTTATTTCTATCGGTTTTTTTATTGTTGCATCAATCGGAACAGCGTTAATTGTTAAAGCTCTTAATCCCAATACTTCCTTTGAAAACCCGGGGATTGCTGTTGCGGGAGGTATATTTATGTTATTAGCATTTTGGTTGCTGTGCTCCATGCCGACCAACACACACACCTTTGTATATAGAGATAAGGTTGCAGGTGTTGTGACTAAAGATGTGGATCGCACTTTAGGTTACCTAATCCAATTGCAAAATAACGATCTCCAAGAGGAAGATATAAAAGTAGCGCAGCAGAAATTGGAATCTGAAGTAAATGCAGCGTTACGGAATTTATGCGATGAAATAAGAAATCCCCTTAATCCTGGTTTTGGTCCCTCTGCACGCGAAAAACTAAATGATTTAAATCTTGTATTAGGCTCAGCTATTGCCGAAACCACTGTTGGTGCGCGTTCTTCTTTGTCCTCAACTGAACGAGAACAATTAATTAATAGAATACAAATACGCGTAGAACAAGAATTACAACAAAAGAAACAAGAACTTCGTGAAATAGGGACTGCTGCTAAAACAGAAAGTTTTCGTAGAGATGCTAACGATCAGGTTGCATACTTGAAAGGTATACAACGATGGATACTGATGGATTCTGTGGATTATTATAATCGGGATATGATGGAAAAAGATATCAATTCAAAACTTCGTCATAGTTACGAAACGATAGCTACATATCGCTCTTTTATATCATGGCTCTCGCCAGAAGACAGATACGATTATACTCGTGATAATCCAGTCACAAAAGTAGACGGAATTACGAGTGTCTTTAATGTGTGGAAAGACATATTAAAAGGAAAATACAATGGACATGGTTTGTGGTATTGGATTGTATTGTCTATTCTTGTAGATATAGCCGCATTTATCTTCTTCGACATTGCGTTTGCAAGTGATGAAGATTGAATTATTATGATTAATATAAACCCTTAAATATTTAAAACAATGTTTGATTTAGATGTATTCTTGCCGGTGCAAGAGAAAAAAGAAAGTGAAGAATTCACAATTAGTAGTCCAGGTAATGACGGTGATTTCAAACCTCAGTCCTCTACAGATCCATTCCTGAAATCGAAGCCCATCCAGAATCTTGATGATGTTGAAGAAGAAACATATAGTGAGGAGGAAATCAGGGACGTAAATAAAATTAGAGTAAATATTGATGATCCATGCCCCGTTGTTCTGCTGTTCGGGCCCAAAGGATCTGGAAAAACCATGGCGTTAGTACGTCTTACCCGCTTTTTGGAAGATAATGGTTATAAATTGGAACCATATCGTCTTTTCCGTCCCGCTCATGACAAACATTACAAGAAAATTTGTAATAATTTCAAGCACTTGTGTTACAGCAACTATGCTCCCGGAGGAAATGATGTGATAAATTTCATGTTAGTCAAGGTACTTGATAAATATGGTCGCCCGATATGTCAGATACTGGAAGCACCTGGTGAGCATTATTTCGATGCCAAGTATCCCGAAAAACCATTCCCTACGTATATTCAACAAATTGTTACAGAACTACCGAACAAACGTATTTGGGCTTTCATCGTACAAAAAGATTGGAATCCGGATACGGAAGTAATGGATAATGGAGAAAAAGTCGATTCTGTTTTAGCAAGAACAGAATATACTCAACGAGTACAAAAGATTACACGAACCAAGCAGAATAGAGCTATCTTTATCTGTCATAAAATAGATGAGTCACCGGCAACAATTCTTCCTAATGGTCGGCCAAACAAAAAAGAATTCAAACGCCAGATAAGAGCGCAATATGGAAATATTTTCCAAAATTGGAAGAATAGGAATCCGTTGACTAAATGGTTTAAACCGGAACTTTTCTATTTTGTGCCGTTCTCTGCTGGTGCATTCACACATGAGGATAGTGGTAGAACACAATATATCAAAGGTAGCGATTGGTATCCTCGTATGTTATGGAAAGCTATTCTTAAACAAGTAAAAGGTTAATTTATAATGTCCCAACCCTCATTCTACATATTCGGAGTTCCTAACGGATTCGACCTTTTGGATGGAGATTTGGCGGCTACAAATTATTTCCAAAATTACTATAATCCGAGTAAAGAAAATACCAAATTCAGCATTCATCGGAATGCTGGAGATGGTATGATTACTTATGCCTATTTGAAATACAATCTTACCTCCGGGAGAGGTCGTGAAGGATCTTTCTTTGGGATGGCATTGGTCTTTACAGAGAATAGTTGCTGCACTGACTTTTTAAAGTTGTATCGCCTTTTTGATACCATTTATGATAAAGTTATTCTTGCAGATGGTGAAATCTTAGAGCCAACAGATGGTACATCCTATATTCAAGCAAAGTATAAAATTACTCGATTCAACGAAAAAAGGGAGTATATTATGCAAAAAGTACTTCCTAACCTTTTGTCGAATCTGAATACCTTTGCAGATGCATTTATCCCTATTGATGATACTTTTAATAGTAATCAACCGGACTTGGGAGTTCGCATACCCTATGAGAATGCGGATAATAAAAAAATACTGAATGCCTTACGGCAATACAACCGTCTATCTATCTCACCGGATTGGGACGGTCCGGAGCCTCCTCCTGAGATTCCTGAAGAAGTATTATATCGCTGGCATCGAGAAGTGCCGGAATTATCTTTATATGTGAACAAATGTTTTCAGAACATAAGCAAAGTTAACGTCTCCGAAATTAGGAAGAAATTTAATCAATGCTCGAAAATCTGTGAAACATTTAAAACGCATACCTATCCAAAAGATGCGAATGAAGATGTTATTCAATGTTACAACGAGACGAAAGAGCAGTATCTAACATTGTATAAGTCTTTTAAAAGTTTGATAACTCAGATAGAAGACATTGAGTCACCACCGCCACCACCGCCACCTCCACCACCAACTCCACAACCGATTCCATGGTGGAAGAATCCTAAAATAATAGGGATAGCGGGGGGTGCTTTGATTGTTGTTATCTTGATGACAACCATCGGGCGGGCTATTGTGAAAGAACCAGAAAAAGGAGAAGGAAGTGGGGGTATTACTGTCAACAAACAAGATTCTATCATACAGCGCACACGAACCTTGATAGCAGAAAAACAATACGAAGACGCCATCCGAACTGCTGAAGATATTACAGATAAGGGTGTATGTAAACATCTGCAGGATTCAGCATCCACATTACAAGATGACGATTATATTGAACAAGCAAAAGCATTCCTAACGCAAAAGAATGAATATGCATATTCAGATGCCTACAACAATTTCATTTCGAGAATAAAAAATAAAAATAAAAAAGAAGCTGAAAGAGATAAATTAGTTTCTAAATGGGATGTTTTTATTGAGAAACAAGTAAAAGATATAGAGAAATCCAAGAATAAAACGGCGGCAAATAACCTGAAAAATATAATTAATGATCCAATAAAGTTAGGGCAATACTCTGATAAACGTCCAAGTTTTGAGACTCGATTAAATGCCATCATTAACTATACAGGAAGAACTGACTCTGGCCATTCCACTGGAAAACCACAATATAGAGTCGTTGTATGGAAATCAAATAATCACTTGAACATAGAAAATGATATAGATTATATATATAACGATTCTACAATAAAAGGTGAATATTGGATTTATTGTTTAGAGAAAAAAAATCCGGGAAATCAAGATTGGGCGCGAATTACAGGTTATAATGTAAATACATCTGACAATGCTGCTTTAAAGAGAACAGTCCCTGGATGTAAAGATTCCTCTAAGTGGGGAGTTAGATTATCCGACGATTCTGGCGAAATAACAATAAGTTGCGAAAGATTCAGGTGCAAAATCACCATAAATAAATGATAAATAATTGATTATGAAACACATTGTATTTATTCTCATTACTGTAATGAGTTTGAGTGCCGTTAAAGCAAGAGGGCACGATAACGCTTTCTCGCAAGAACAAAAATATAGAGTCGTTGTATGGAAATCAAATATGGGATTGAACGAGGAAAAAGAGAAAACTTATATATATAGCGATACTACTTTACACGGTGCATATTGGATTTATTATTTAGAGAAAAAAAATCCGAGAAATCAAAATTGGGTGCCAATTACAGGTTATAATGTAAGTACATCTGACAATGATGCTTTAAAGAGAAATGTCCTTGGATATAAGTGGGGAGTTAGATTACCTGACGATTCTGGCGAAATAACAATAAGTTGCGAAGGATTCAGGCGCAAAATCACCATAATAAATGATAAATAATTGATTATGAAACACATTGTATTTATTCTCATTACTGTAATGAGTTTGAGCGCTGTATCGTGCTCAGTTTCTCGTTCGGCATCTTCCAAAGCCGAAACGAAGAAAGTGGAAACAAGACAAAAAGGCTCTCCAAAAACGGATTCGAAAAAAGCGAACTCAAAAAAGACCACCTCAAAGAAACCCAACCCCAAAAAAGTTGATACAAAACAGATTTCTGAAAACCAAAAATTAAAACAAGAAATCAAAGAGAAAGATATAAAAATTGTTGGATTAGAACAACAATTAAAGAAATGTCGGGATAGTTTGTCTGTATATGAATTCTTCAACAATGACGAAGTAACTATATTTACAGATAAACGATTGGAAAATGGATCGGCGGAGAATCTAACCGGTCAGAACAAAACCAAATATGAAACGATTCGCATGATAGTTGACTTGGATGATGGTTTGTCAAAAATAGATGCAACTATTAATCAGGCAACGAAAGATCAGTCAAATCAGAATTGGTCAGATTCAGAGTTAAAGAACTATATTAGACTGACCATCAAGAAGGAAATGTCAAATATAAGTAATCAATTGGATGACATATACAAACGCGATTTGGATTTTCTCAGCGACAAACAGATGGAATTTTATAAAAAACAAAAACAGCGCTGGAATAAGATTGCCAATAGATACGACTTATAATATTATATTTTAGAGATTATTGTGAATTTCGATTTCTATTTGCTCGGAACTCCGGACGGATATGACCAGTATCCGTTGGATAATACTGCGGATATTTTCCGCTCCTTTCACAATGAGGTGAAATCAGACACCCAGATGACCATTTGGCGTAATGCGGAGTTGGTATATTATATCTATATACGAAATCTCCGCACGGCCGGGAAAAACCAATATTTCGGTATGGCCATTGCTATCAATGGCATGTATTTGAGTCATCTTGGCAATGTGTTCAGCGTATTTGAACAATTATGTTCCAATATCGCTTTACGAGGACGTATTCTTAAGATTGACAAAACGGGAAAGATACAATTTGTTCATTCCCGTTTTGTCGATACTTTGGATGAAATAGAGACCACTGTACGGGAATGCCGGGAGTTAGCAGAAAACAACTTGCATAATGATTTAAAGCATCTGCCGGAAGAATACGCTGTGCAGCGAAAACCCACAACAATCACTTATGACGATAATTTTTCTGATAGTAAATTACATGGCTTGCTGAAAGAATATAACTGCATTCATTTTACTAAGTCGGAAAAAGAAGGAACCGGATATGTAGATATGGTCGTAACGCGGCTGTACGAAGAAAACCGCAATCTGAAAGAACAATACCGAATATTAAACGGACAAAAGAAACAATATAAAATTGTCATCTTATTGCTGATTTTATTACTTATTGTAGGAGGTGGTTTGTTTTCACTTAATCATTATGTACATCTGCAACATGCAGAGATTAGACAAAAAAACGATACAATATCAACTCAATCTGTCCGAATACAAAGTCAAAGTGACACAATAACCCGACAAAAGGATGAAAATGATCAGCTATCACATGAAAACTTGCTACTGAATGATACCGTTACACTATATGAAGACAGTGTAGGACTGCTTAAGCGACAATTACAGCAACGGAAAAACGAAATAAAAGATTTAAATGATGAACTTTCATTACTACAATTAAATATAGACGGCATATATCGGACCATAGGGAACACATACCCAATTCTTATTTCATCAGTAAAAATGGGAAATTTCAATTCGGACGGGACGAAAGAAACCGATTATGGAGGGCATATATATAGTATTTACTCATCACACCTTGAATCCCTTATTTCATTTCAATGTTTTACATCGGGTACTGTATTCCTGAAAATGAAACTATACAAAGACAATGGCATTATGTGGCAGGATAATGGCTCACCACATGATTGCACTCGTACTATACGTTTGACATCATATAGAGGAGCACAAAGAACTAGCGAATCCGATTTCATAATGGGAGGTCCAAAAGGATTTTGGCCGAGAGGCACATATCGCATTGAGTTTTGGTACAACGATCGTGCATGTCTTTATTCGGGAACCTTTAATATAGAATAATATGAGAAACAAGTATTGGATACTATTATTAGTGGGATGTTGTTTATTAGTGGCATGCAAGAAAAAACAACCATATCGTATCCCACCCTATGTAGAGAAGCCAACCGAAGGTCCTTCTTTTCAGAAGCCTCAGTTATTCCCAGAAGGAGAGAAGACTATTAAATTATTGAAGTTGTATGAGTTATATAAAGAAAAATATAATTATGATAGTTTGGCGGAATTATATGCCCCTACAATAGAGCAATATGATGATATCTATCATTTAACAAGAAATGATGTCATTTATTATACTCGTAGAAAAATCGATGAGTTAGGGCAAAACGAAACAAATATTTTATGGAGCTCGGTAATAATTAACCCATTGTCTTCAACACGGGCTCGCGTTTCGTTTATTACAAATGATGATTATCGCAACAGATTGAATTCAAGTTGCGCATATTTTATTTTCAAACAATTGGAAATCAACGAGAACTATCAAATTGTGAGCGAGATATCAGAAAACTTTGTTTGTGAAAACTGGTTTCCTGACTGGAATTATGATTATTCTCCTGTAGATGAATTAATAGAATTGCACGATGAGCCACAACCATATGAACCGGACCTATACACACCGTGTACGATAACTGTACCTAATGGTTCAACCATTCAGGAGGCTGTGTATCAAGCCATGCCGTATTTATGCCAGCATGAGAAAAAATATGGTGTTGGCGGAGCAAAACTTCTTGGAGAGTTATCCGCAGATAAGGCAGGTATCAATACCTCTACAAATATTCCCGATGAAATTCTATGTTTAATGCCATTGAATGTTTTGAAAGTAGAGAAAAACGACGACCCGTACTTTGTGTACAACTTGGTATGCTCTGGTAAAATACGTATTGGTGGTGGTTGCACGATAGGTTCGTCCAGGGACCAAAATACAAGTACCAATGTTAGAGTTATCTATATCGGTCCACAGCCTGATGATGATATATTCAGAGTTAATATTACTTTAGAGAACCTGACAGATAATGAAATTGGCACAAACATCCCGGAAGGGACAATGATAGAAGCAGTAAATAATGACGTGCAGAATGTTGTTACCACAAGTTATAAGTATGTAACCATTCCCCCTCATCAATCGAAAAGAGTTTCTATTCCTGCTGTCTGTGCAGCAAAAAAACGTAAAGATCCGACCGGTTCATTGGCACGGATAACGCCATACAAATTAATACCGGATGATTATAATAGATATACTCAAGAATCAGTATGGCAATATCAATCTCAGGAACCTAACAATCGACTCGTTTTTTATGCATATGGAAAAGGATTACTGCGTGACGGACGGAAAAGTGAAACAGGGCATGCTTTTGTCTATGTGCCGGAATTGGGATATATTGGCTTTGGAACAAAAAAGTTGAATAGGGATGTTAAGGCGCTTCAATATATGGAGTTAATTCTTGGTACAGATGGTGCCATATTTGACCATAATTATCATCATCAACTGGCGACGGACAGCTGTGAGGTTTATATTACCGATGATCAATTAAGACACGTTCAGTCTGTACTTAGAGATTACATGGTGCACACACCGCCATATCGCTTAGGGCGTTATGATTGTACTTCCTTTGTGATGGATATTGCTGATGCAGGAGGTATTCAATACGGTTATCGCAACCTCATCCAAACACCGATTGGATTTATGGAAGAATTAAAAAAACGAAATTAGTGATGAAATAAACTGAAAACAAGTTGCAGCATCATGATAAAGTTATTATACCAATATTTACAATAATCGATTAAAACTGCCTATTGCCATACTACTTGTCCCATAGTTTGTCATCGGGAACATTTGCAGAACACGGACAATGAATACTATAAGAAGATAGTATAATATGGGGGATTTTAGCTATATTATCACATCTCAACAATTAAATCCAACTCATCTCAACAAAATAGAATAAATACAAATATTTTATAAGACCGATGAAACGCATATTTATCATTTCAACTTGTGTAATCGGCTTGCTGATTGGGGGCTTCATTACATTAAAATGCCATGCACACCGAAGCGGCTTTGATGAAGAGGGTTATTGTCAAGAAATAGACCGTTTTGAACATGTCATAGCGACTGCTTCCGATAAAGAATTACAATTGATGCTACGCCTTGCGATATATTATGCTATGTACCAGTATCTTGGAATGATCCATACTGTGACGCATCTTGTGGGATAAAGATATGGTATAGAACACGATTGATATATCAAGCATTGTATGAACGAAATAGAGACTTACTATGCCAAATATATCCGGATTTGAATATTCTAAATCAATACGTTAATAGTGCGGGGTATATATTGGAGAAAGAAGATAAAGATACAACCGACATGGAGTATTTTGAAAAATGGAACTATAACCGGGGCAGGAAGATGTATTTTTGTTCATGAATCTATGATGCAGAACCTTGCTCCAGATAGTGCTATATTCGAATTCATAACAGATTTTCCGCGAACCGGATTATATAAAAAGTATTTCAGCACTCCATTATTCAACATGTATTAAAAAATTAACACATACTATTATGTTTACAAAAATCATGGACATCATAGCACACTGCTCAGCATTGCAATGATACTCACAGGAGTAATCGGTCTCATCCTCTCTGGTGGTGATGGTTACTTCTTAGGAGCCTTGATTGTCGGTGGCATTTGGCTCGTCATTGACATTATTTGCATCAAACGCCATCAAGAAAACGGAGATTACGATTTTTAGTCATAGTAATCCCTGCGGAGCCGTTGGGAAGAAAATAAAACAATCTGATTATGAAAAACTTAATATGCTACATATCCATTATTTGTATGCTAATGCCTGCGTGCAAAAAGAAAACATCGTATCACATTCCGCAATATGCAGAAGAAGGAAGTGATAGTGTTGCTTGTGGACAGGAAACTAATGAGAACACTGAATCTGCATCTCCCCAAAAACAAAGTTATTTTGTACAGAAAAAGGAACTTGCAAATGATTATGGATGGATTGTATATATTGACGGCAAATTTAATCCCAATGATAGTTGTTATTCTGATTTCAAACTTTACATTGAAGACCAACAGACTCAAGAAGAACGCATTTTTATGGAAAGCATAGACGGTCAAGAAGCCAAGTTGCCGATTAGAGATACAGAAAGAAGCTATAGAACCGTGGAAACAATAAAAGAAGTGCATCTGTTATCTTCTAAAAGAATGTTTATTTTAGAGGAGGGACTGTGGCATAAGGAAGCATTAATTGTTGATATTGAATCATTATCTATCATAAAGGAAATCCCTTCTTTTGACGAATTTACCGGTTTTACATGGGACGGTCTAGAATTTAAAACAATAGATGCAGGAACAATGGAGCACACCAGAATCTTCACGCGACGGTATAATCATGAGGGCGAATTGGTTTATGAAGATGAAACTATTATCAAATACGATAATCCTAATCCGGTCATTCCCAAGGAAACAAATACACTTAGCAACAAGATAAAAGAATATACGTCTAATCTTCCCATAAATGCCGAAAAGATTGCAGAGGGGTATGATTGGATTGTATATAAACAAGAAATGCCAGATGATGATGAATGGTGTGATGCGGTTAAACTCTATATAGAAAATAAGAATTCTCACAAATTGTACTTGTTATTAGAAACCAGTTGTGGAAGCCAAGAGAGCACAGGAATAGACGTCCTAAATGAAGAAACAAACAAATACGAATACCAATCTGATTTCTTTTATGGTTATTGGGAAGAAGTGGAAGTATTGTCGCCCTCACGTATCTTTATAGGCATATCAGATGCACGTCATATTAACTGTTCCATCATTGATTTGGAAACGTTTTCAGCAATCTATATAGGGGCTTTCAGATGGGGGTTGAGTGTTACGCATGAGAATGGACAGACATATCTTGACCACTCATCATGTAACCAACGATTGGGTAAATACCAATTCTGGTCAAGCCGATATGATATCTACGGGAATCTCCTTCATGAGGAAGTTAAGACCATATTATACCCACCTGATTATCAGATTGAAGGTGATTGTTGGTAATAATGTATAATAAAAAAATAAACTGATTGAACAATGACTGAAAGAATCCTAACAAATATATATATTGTTGTTGGCAGCAATTTATACCATAGGATGCACGAACAACAACTCTCAAAAGCATCCGGCACAAGTTGAGAACTGCGATACAAAAACAATTATCCAAGAAGAATATACAGAACGTGCTATGCCTAACGAGGATGTAGCCATAAATACTGCAAAGCTAATAGCAAGCGAGTACGGGCTGAATGTGTATATGGAGATAACGGATCATACGGATTGTTACGATGTTTGCAAACTTTATATTGAGAATAGCGAAACACATGACAAGCATTTGTTGTTGGAAACCAAAGGAGGAGACCAACTCGGCACGAAATTATCTATTAAGGCTTGTAACAAGGCTGCTTACGGCATGAATGAAGAAGGTCGCAAAGAAGA
>Ga0247610_10004642_pt1 | contig 14656 bp, 9 predicted proteins | sample 174DNAGHGhighgp2_FD_193483 | JGI IMG/M metagenome (GOLD analysis project Ga0247610, IMG submission 193483) | Sheep rumen microbial communities from Palmerston North, Manawatu-Wanganui, New Zealand - 1742 DNA GHGhigh gp2 | ecosystem: Host-associated > Mammals > Digestive system > Stomach > Rumen ... | reverse complement strand
AGACCTGCAACATTGCAGACCTGCCACCCCAAGCGATTGTGTTCTACTTCTTCGGACTTGCACCGGATGTGCCATCTACAGGAGCCTTTGGCGATGCGCCAGTAGCACCATCGACACGCATAATGGCAGTTGGATTGGGCTTATACGTAGCATTCTCGCCCTCCGACTCGTAGATGCAATGATGCAGGTCCTTCATCGAGATGCTGACGGCATTGCGACTCAGTTCCGGCACATTATAACTCTTCAGGAGCAGGATGTTCCACTCGGGGTCCTCCTGCGGAATGACAAACGCCTTGTGCGCACGCCCCTGCCTGTCGAAGTAGGAGATGAAGAGGCGAGTATAGTTCTCGTCCATGCGACGACTGCTGAAGACGAACCAGCGCCCGTTGGAACTCCAGGAATGGAAGCTGTCCACATCGGGCGAATTCGCTTCCGTCAGAGCGTAACAATTACTCGTCTCAAGGTCCTTTATCCATAAGTCGCTCGACTTATGCCAAATATGGAACTGCCCATAGTCGCCCAGCGTGTAGAGTATGTAACGGCCATCGGGCGAGACACGCGGCACGGAAATGCTCTTGCCAACGCCTTCGGCATCAACCTCCACCTGCGGCTGCCCAAAGCTGCGAGTCTGGGGGTCGAAGGAGATAGACATCAGGTTGTAGCGTATGCTGTCGTAGTGCATGAGGAGATGCTGGTTGAGAAGACTGTCGGGGATGGACGGGTCGAGGAGGCGGCTGATGTTGGCCGAGCAATAATACAGCGTGCGGCCGTCGGGAGCCCAGCAAGGGAAAGTCTCAAGGTCGGCCGTCGTGCGGATGATGTGGCACACCTCGTTCTTCGTTACATCGTACAGAAGCAGGTCGCTCTTCTCGTCCAGCACCTCCAGCTTCTCCCGATGATAAACATGGAAAGCCTGGCCCGTCTTGTTGGTCGAGAAAGCCACCAGATTCTCAGTCGGATGCCAAGAGGGATATACGCCGCTGGTGATGATGGTGCTGTCCTTCAGCTGAATCTTGTGCGCCTTGCCGTTCTGCACGATAATCGTGCCTCCATGATTCGCACGGACATGGAAGAGCATGCTCTCCGTATTGCCCATGCGATAGTTGTGGCAGTTGACGCAATGATTATCCCCATCACTGTATTCTCTATTATTCTCGTAGATGGGAGTCTGCTCGAAAGTCGTGAGGTTACGCTGATAGAGCCCCAGCTGGCGATAAAGCTCATAGCCTGGTTCAATGAGCCGATAACTTACGAAAGCATCAATGGGCTCCTCGGCAACGCTGATTGAATAGGGTTTGAAATGCACCCATCCATCAGGGCGCTTGGCATAGACATCAACAGAAACATCGCTCCCCCTGTTGGCAGTCAGCAAAGCCCGCCACTGCGCCGAGTCCATCTTCACAACGCCATCCTCTCCAGCCGCAGCAAGAAGGGAAGCCTCTTTACCATGAAGATGCGCAACAAACGCCGTGGCCGACGAATCGCACACCATGAAGTTAAGCGGCGCTATGTTAGGCGGCACCACAACATCCGTATAGTCAGGATAGATGCAGACCTCAGCACCAGCCTCAACAAACTGGCCCGGCACCTCGGCCTTCTGTTGGCATCCAAAAAGCAGCAGCGTCGCAGCTGCAAGATAAAAATATAATGTATAACGCATAATCATTAGTTTACACCCGAGCTACTAGAGGACAAACTGGTATATCCCTTTTTGGTCGCCTTCAGGTTGCCAAAGAAATAATAATACGGATAGTATCCCTTGTAGCGAGGGAACAGCTGGTATGCATAACCTGGACGGTCCTTCATGTATGGCTGAACATTGTCCAGGAAGTTCTGCAGCTGTGGCTGGCGGAAGTTAAGGCCCGTGAAGTGACTCGAAAGCCCCGGATGCTTATTCTCGGCCAGCAAGATGCCATCCATAATGATGCTGGGAGGAGTCGTTCCGGCAATCGGCTCAAGACGCTCAACAAACTGCGGCATCAGCTTCGTGTACAAGCACACAACAAGGCTGTTGGTAAGCGCTTGCTGGCTACGCCCCTCGACAAGCATGAGGTTGTAGCCCATGAAGAGCGGCTGCTGATACTGGTTCTCATAGCTATCATGAATGGGTTCCGTCAGCCTGATCAATGCCATCTCAGGGTCAGCATTCACCAAGTCAACACGGCGCACCAATGCACCATACTTCCTACAGAATGCCCCCTCAAAAGGAACACGACGCAACACCGCCAGATACTTCTCGGCCAAAGCCCACTCCTCGCGCATCAAAGCGCACTTCGTCAAGAGCTTCAACAGTCGCACAGTAGGCCCGGTCATCACCATCTGCTCCATGCATGCACGCATCGAGGACTCTATAAAACCTCCATAATAGTCGCCCTCGGGCACATACAGGCAGCTTGCATTGTTATGCTGACCATCAACACCCGTGATGTGAAGCGAGTCGTAATCCATGCGGATATCAAAGAGACGCTCCGCTATCTGCCCCGTCTGCACCAGAGAAATAGCATATGCACAGGCCATCGGACGATTACTCATATTGGCATTGGCACGGGCAAACTTCTGAATGCCCGACCAGTCCTGCCTGTACTCCATATCAAGCAAACGGCAAATAACACGCACATAAGGGCGCTGCCACACGTCGAAACCAATGACGGCCGCCATCAGAACCGCAATAACCACAAGCTGAATGCAATTCTGCCGAGGCGTCTCATCTTCGGGAATGCCTATAACGGCAGGCACGGGTTTGCGGCTGAAACTACGAATCATTATGCCCCAAATGCTAAGCACCACCAATGCGACAAATGGGAGACCGAATATCAGACCAGTACGCGCCTCATAGAAAATGTCCAAACCATGAAAGGTAACTACCGCCATATAAGCCAATGCCGGCAAATACTGAATGGCCCTCCAAGAAGGACGCAACCTCATACTATAGCCCACAAGCCAGCTACAAGCAGAAAGCATTAGCGACAAAAGCAGACCACCAAGAAGGGGATATTTATAAAGCTGCAGCATGGCACGGCCAAGATAACGCAGTCCACCATACGGCTGACACAAGATGAAATCCATCATTCGAGCATCTGCAACCCAAAAACTATACTCCCTGCTGATATGGAATACACTACCATAATACCATCCACTCCATAGCCACGTGAGGACAAAGAAGATGGGCAAAACAGGCAATAGCCTGATACGTCTGGAAGAGACAGATGCCCTTTGAGGTTGTTTAGCCGCCTGTCGCGTTTGCCTTGCTGCTTTCTTTTGCATTACTTAATAAGCACTTTCTTGTCGCCAACAATATAGAGCCCCCTCTTGAGGGTGCTGACACGTTGGCCCGAAATATTATAGATTGATTGTCGAACTTTACTCGTCTTCACGCCTTCGCCGACTGGCTTCGTAATTCCGCTTGCCTCGTCCCATACATACACAAAGGGAGAAATATTCTCTGCATACACAAACGAAGCACCATCAGCATCCAGGATATAGCCATTCTCCGCCTCGCCATACATACCGGCATAAACAGTCCTGCCTGTCTCCGAAATGTTGACATCATTACTGAACACTACAGGTTGGCCAGACAAATACGTTTCCGGAGAACTGTCGATGCTGCCATCCTCCGTAATGACACCTAAGCCACCCCAAGTATCAAATGGCAAGCAGAGTGCCTGATAACCCTCACCGCTCTTGTTGAACACAAGGCTGGAAGCCGTGAAGTCCGTAGGAACGAAGAACGGCTTATCGCCATCAATGACGACTGATTGCGCTGAGCCACTATCATCAACCACATTGGCATTTGCCAGAAGCTCTGCCGTAGGCTTCTTCCTCGAGCTTTGCCCCGGCTTTATATAAGCAATGGAGTTGGCAGGCAGAGGATTAATCTCACTCTTTCCCGCTGAGCCAGTACCATAATAATATATCGTATGAGGAGTAGATTCACCACCGTAGTAAGCCGTCATCTCTCCACGATATAATGCAGGGACATAGGGCACAATGACCTCGTAGCCGTTTGCTTCGCAGGCAACAATCTTAAAGCCATCTTGCACCTTGGCTTGTACATAATCCGGGAAAGAGAAGTTGTTCATGTTCGACAGATAGACGAGGTTGCCATTCTTGTCATATACCTTGTATCCGATAGCACCCGTACCACTAATCTTATACCTTACATTTCCCTCATAAGTGGTGGGAGTATAAAGGTATCCGTTTGTCTGATACTCGTCCACAAAGTCGCTCCACTGTCCGACGTCTGCGTAGCCAATGGATGCCTCACCTGCGTCATAATCCATACGGTACTCGCCTTTGGGCTTGCCTTCGAACGGGTTATTCGGGATAACAGGCGACGGTTTGATACGATCGTCTATGAAGCAGATGCTTGGAGCCTTGGGATAACGGGCCATATAAGCCTTTGCCTCCGCAATATCCTGCTCTGTTGTTGTCACCCAATAATTGCCATAATCACCAACATAGAACTTGTCGTAAGGAACGAACATACCGTTGACTTCAAAGAGTTCGCTAAGGTCAAGCTGAGCGGCATCACACATCTTCTTGGCCATGTGCAAGTAGTCGTCTTTGCCATAGCTTATGAATCCGCCTTTGTTTCCCTCCTCGTCAACGACGGTTGCGTCATAGACATTCGAACGTTTTTGTATTGGGTCATTACGCAACATCTTGAAGAGCGTGGGATAGAATTTGGGGTTGTGTCCCTGTGCATGGAAGTAAAGATATAGTTGGAAATAGAAGCGTGTCTGCTCCCATATATTCATGCCAAACCATCCTTTGCCTTTAGCAAAGTCCTCAAATGTTTCGGTAACTTTGGTTCCTCTGGTAGTGGAAATGCCCTGTAAGAATACATTTGCATTTGAGAAGAGGTTGTTGCTGACCTCGGTTGCGCCAACGATGTTGAAGCACGCCTGATGATTGTGACCTATTTCATGCGAGGGTCCCCATATTGCGCCGCCGCTGTTAGTGAGTTGCTCATAGTTCATGACGGTAGAGATTGTGCCGTCGCTGTAGTATGTGCCATAGGTAGAGGCATACATATATCCGTGGGTTACAGAGAAGGCATTCCAGATGTTTCGGAATCGTCCTTGCAGGTCTTCTTTGAAGCCCATGAGGTCTTCTTCGCATTCTACGAAGTTGTTCCAGACACGCATCAAGCCTTCTGCCTCGCCCGTTCTGCCGATTGCGTTCTTTACCAGCTCGCCGACCATGGAGAATACGACGCGGTCGCATTTGAGGTTGACGATGTTACTCTTGTTGAGCATCTTGTCGTAAAGGAGTGTCCAGTCTTGATTGGTCATTCCTCTTGTGTAGTCGAAATAGCCTTGCAGTTGGCCGCCTTCGATGTGTATCTTTGCTGCAGGATAGTTTGCAAGATACTTTTCCGGGTTATTGACTTGGTAGAAGATATAGAGTGTGCTGGCTGTGCTCATAAAGATGGCATTGATGCCAGCATGAAGGTCTGTGGTTGTTCCTGTCTGATGGTCGCCCGGGCTGTCGCTGTCCATTACGACTTCTGCCTGCAGGGTGCAGTCAGGACTGGGTTCCTCGTCGAGGTAGATGTAGATGATATCACCGGTTTTGCCACAAATGCCTGTAGGTCCGGAGAGTTTTCCGAATGCATAGCTCATTCCGGCGTATTCGTTCCATGACATTTTCTGGTAGTGGCTGTAGGGATAGAAGTCGTCGCGAATGCGGAAGAACTTCTCGAAGCCTTGACGTGTATAGCCATTTGAGGAGGTGAAGCTTTCCCATGTGTTGTTCTTCACCTTTAGCACCATTGCTTTCAGGTCGTTGTTGAGGGCGGCAAAGTCGGCATTCTGTGCAAGTGCTTCGTCGCTGAGGGATTGAATCTCATCCTTGAGTATGGTGCATGCCTTATCTTGGAAGAGGTTGTTCAGTGCCGTTTTGTAGTTATTGAGGTTTTGCAAGAGGTCTCTGTACGCCGTCAGTTGTGCGCGTCCTTCTTCTATGAAGGCTTCTTCCAGTTCCACTTCCTCGAAGCCCCAGACGCTATTGGTTGCGCTGTAGTTCCAACCTACCACGACGCCATTGCTTGCACAATGCACGCCAACGGTATTGCTGTCGAGGAGGTAATAGGTAATGGAAGTGGCGTCGTTTGTCCTTTGGATGGCAAAGGAAGCGTTGGTTTTTGTTCCGCCCGTACGGTACTGTACGCTGGTCATGTCATTCTGCTGACTGATATAGCGCTGTGTGCAGAGGTTCTGAAGGTTGAACCGTCCGTTGTCTGCCTCAACGAGTGTCCAGTACTGTGAGAGTTTGTCCTCATCTTTGCCTTCGCAAGTCAGGACGTTTGCCGAAATGTTCTCGGTGATATAGTTTGAAGTGCCGACATTTTTGATGCGATAGTATTTGCCCGCTACGGGCTCTGTATAATTGCTCTGTGCAAGCAGGTGGTTTTCTACATCCTCGATGGTGTAGTTGTCTGTCAATTCGATGTTCCAGTCACTTCCGTAGTCATTCTGGCAAGCCCACTTAAAGAGCGTCGTTCCGTCGGTCCCCAGGTTGAGGCATGAGTTGCCGGAGAAGTCCTCCTTTTCCGAGAGATTGATGAATGCGTCATCCTCCCCGTTGTTGGGGCTGAACTGGATGTAGATGGTTGTCGCTGCCACTGAAGGTGTGCGGAAATTATCATCGTCGTTGAGATAGCGGCCGGTGTTTGCGTTGCGAAGTGTATAGCCGCTGCCCGACTTGGCGAGAAGCCAGACCTGGGCGAAGGTGTTGTCGTTTTTGCCTGCGCCTTCTGTATTTGTACCGTTGTCCGAAAGGCGGATTCTGCTGTTGCGGCGGCTTGACAGATGGACCACATTGGTGCTGCCCAGTACGTAGTTTACGTATGCTTTGCCCGTGAGGCTGCTGATGTCGGAGAAGGAGACCGTCAGGAACGACCAATCGCGGTCGGTTCCCAAGCCACCTTGGCTGGATGAGCCCATCAGTTTGCCGCTGTTGTTTTGCAGATAATACAAGTTGTTGCTGCGTAAGGACCAGTGTCCTGCGGTGGTAAGCTGAGCGATGGTATAGGCGTATTTGGCGGCCACCTCGGCGCTTGTGCCGTTGTTCTTGCTTGTCGTTACATTGCAATAGTAGTTACCCAGTCCTGATTTCAGATAGTACTTGCCTGCTGTTCCGGTCTCTTCCAGCTGGACGAGATATCCTGCATTGGCTTGGGCATCGGTTCCGTTGGGTGAGCTTGTCGTTACGCTTAGGGTGTTGCTTTTTCCTTCTGCCGTGAAAGATGCTGTCGTTGCATTGTAGAGGACATACCACTTGCCCGTCTCGAGTGTGGTAGCATTGCTGCCTACGCTGATTATCTTTCCTGCAAGTTCATCTGTCTGAGCCCAGGCGAAAGTAACACTGGACGCTACCATGAGCGACGTTAACAGTTGTTTGATGTAGTTTTTCATTTTATGATTAGATTTTGGTTTAATACATGTCTATCGTGCGACAAAGATAGCAAAAAAAGTTCATCCACACGAAGAAATCTGATAATTTTTCGTGCTTTGGACACAAAAAGGGCTGGATGCGGGACCTTATCTACCCTACCAGAAGCGAGATAAGATAAGAAAGATAGCAGAGAACGAGCAGGGAGCCTTCCCATGCATTGATGGTGCGGCGAGTGAAAGCCACCAGCCAGACAAGTACAACGCTGCCCACCAGCACACACCAGTCGATTGCCGTAATCTCTGTGACCACCATGGGAACTATGCTTCCACAGGTGCCTACGACGAATGCGATGTTGAAGACATTGCTGCCGATTGCGTTGCCGAATGCAAGACCGAGACTGCCTTTCCTTGCTGCCAAAACGCTTGTGGCAAATTCGGGCAGGCTGGTGCCTGCAGCAAGGATGGTCATTCCTATCACGCTTTCACTTACCCCCAACTCATGAGCCACAGAGGCCGCATTGTCCACGAGAACACGGCCGCCTATCACCAACGCAACCATGCCCAGCAGAATGAGCAGTACCAGTTTCATGAGAGGTGCACTTTCCTCACGGACCTCATCCTGCGCCCCTTTCCTGTCCTTCACCGCAATGCGGTAAGCCACAAACAGGTAGGCGCAGAAGAAAGCAACAAGTAAGAGGCCTTCCCATCTGGCAATCGTGCCCCCCGTAAGGGCAAAGAGTACAAGCAGAACTGATGCTGCGAAGCATAGGGGAAGGTCGCGGCGGAGCAGCGTCTTCTCCACCACCATCGGCCTCATTATGGCCGAGGCGCCCAGAATGACAAGGATATTGAAGATGTTGCTGCCCAGGATGTTGCCTACGCTCATATCCGAACTGCCACGCAGGACACTCATGAAACTGACCATAAACTCAGGCAGACTCGTACCTAGAGCCACCACAGTCAAGCCGATGACCAGCTCGCTCACTTTCAGCCTTCTGGCTAATCCGCTTGCACCGTCGGTAAAGCGATCGGCGCCCCAGAGCACTACCGCAATACCGACCACAATCAGGACTATCTCAAGCAACATCTTTTCCATAAACGGCTGCAAAGGTACAACATATTATCCAAACATGCAAAAAGCCGTTCTCATTTTTTAGAAATAAGACTTCCCTCCGCCCATCTCAACCGACGAAGCATGTAGAAGAACCAAGAGCAACAGCCTCAAAAAGCGATGAATACAGGCCTCGCAACACAACCTGGCGCTTTGGCCTCATTGCACGGTCGCCTTCGTGCAATTGCACGTTCGCCTATGTGCAATTGCACATTCGCGATCGTGCAATCAACCCAGCGTGCTGCGTCGAGTCATCCAGCGTGCTGCGTCGAGCCATTCAGCATGCTGAATCAACTCACCCTCCACATAGGGTCAGTCAACACAACACAGAATGCTCGGTTTCACGTCGCGTGCAAAGATAAGTTAAAAAGCTGTCAATTCGTGCAAATAAAGTTTCTTTTCGACGGCTTTCGCTTGCAGAATGGCATTTTTTCCATACCTTTGCAGTCAGAAAGACATTAGTACGAACACTATTACATTATTTATAAAAAATGAAGAAACTAACGCTCGCCATGCTGCTCACCATGACAGGAGCAGTTGCAATGGCACAGACTTTCGAAGGTAGCACCATTGAAGAACGCATCGCGTATTCAACTGGCAACGACGAGGACACCATCAAGACCGCCAAAGGTTACATTACGATGTTCCAGCAGACCAATGCAAACAAGGATTACCAGGACATGTACGTCAACTATCAGTGGATTAAGAAGTATGCTCCATTCGCCCAAAACGGCATCTACACACAAGGCCCGTTCATGTTCTACAACCTCATCAAAGCCGAGCAGGACCCCGCTAAGAAGAGAAAGTACTTCGACGAGATGATGGAACTCTTCGAGCTCCGCCAGAAGAACCTCAACGCCCTGAACTCCTTCGCAAAGACGAAGAGCACCCTGGGCGACGTGCTGAGCGTGAAAGCCGAATACTACAACTTCGTGGCTCAGGAGTCTTTGGGCCAAGAATATGACCTGCGTAATTCCTACAAGAACTTCGCAGAAGCCATCAAGATGGTCAACGAGCAGGGCGGACGCGAAATCACAGGCAACTTCCTCCAGACCTTCTTCCTGGTGAGCGACGCCATCTTCAAAGCAACCAAAGGCGCCACACGCGAACAATATCTGCAGGACTACCTGGACAGCAAGGAAGCATGCGAGAAGATGCTCCAACTGGCAAAGGAGGCTCAAGAGGCTGGCGACTCAGTTAAGGCTCGCACCCTCTTGGCAACATACGACACCCCCCTGGCTGTCATCGAACAAATCTTCTCACAGAGCGGAGCCGCCGACAGCGCACAAATCATCGCTATCTACACCAAGAAATTCGACACCTACAAGACTGACATCAACAAACTCAACTCCAGCCTGACCATTATGCAGGACAACGACTGCGACGAAAGCGACATCTACTACCAATATGCCGAAGCCGCCTACGCCCTGCAGCCCTCCTTCACCAGCGCCATCGGTCTGGCACAGAAGGCTCAGAAGGACGCCCAGCTCGAAAAGATGCTCGAATACTACAACAAGGCACTGGAACTCGCCTCAAGCGACAACCGCCGCGGCATCATCTGCCTGAACATCTGCAACGGACTGACCAAGAGCAAGCAGTACACAGGTGCCCTGACATATGCAGAAAAGGCCATCGAATACAACCCAGAACTGACCGGAAAAGCCTACCTCAAGATGGCAAACATCAACACCCTGCTCGGCCAGTACGCAGAAGCCATCTCTTACTGCGAAAAAGCCAGCGTAGCCGACATTACTGTCAGCGGTTCGGCAGACCGCCTGAAAGCCAACATACAGAAGGTTCAGGCTAATCAGGCCGAAAACGCCAAAGCCCGCAAAGCATACGACGACTTCATGGCTCGCAAGAAGGCAGAAGAAGCCTTCTGGGGCGGAGGCGCAAAGAAATAACACGCCAATATACACAGAACACTCTAGCCCCGCCGTGCCAAGCACGACGGGGCTTTTTATATAAAAACCTCCTTTCTGTGTAAAAAATGTTAAAACAAGTATGAACCTCTTGTCAGACTAAAGAATAATTAGTAACTTTACACACAGAAAACGCATTTTCAGCACATTTTTAACGCATTTTTAGCACATTTTAAGGTAATAACACGCACATATAAGGCGATGAACAGGATTAAAATCGGAATCATAGGACTCGGCAGGATGGGACGCAAACACCTGAAGGAACTTGAAGCCAGCGAGTACTGGGACGTAAAATATACCTGCGACATCAACCCCGAAAAAGCAAAGCATTCACAAGAGATAGCACCCAAAGCCATATTCACCACCAACGAGCGCGACATCTTCGACGACCCAGAAGTGCAATGCGTCGGGCTCTTCGCATTGGCAAACACACGAGCAAGCCGCATAGAGAAAGCAGTCAAGGCAGGCAAACACGTCATCTGCGAAAAACCACTCGCCTACAAGCTCAACGAGGAATGGGATGTCGTCAAGCTCGAAGAATCAACCGACAAACTCTGTACCGTCAACCTCTATCTGCACAATGCATGGTACACACAGGCCATGAAAGACTTCGTGCGAAGTGGAGAAATAGGGGAGCTCGCCATCATTCGCATCTGTCACATGACACCCGGACTATCGCCCGGAGAAGGACACGAATATGAAGGTCCCTCCTTCCACGACTGTGGCATGCACTATGTGGACATCTGTCGATGGTATGCCGACTCGGAATACAAGACCGGACATGCACAGGCAATACGAATGTGGGACTATAAAGACCCCTGGTGGCTTCAGTGTCATGGCACATTCGAGAACGGCATCGTCTATGACATCACACAAGGATTCGTTTACGGCCAACTTGCAAAAGACCAGACACACAACTCCTACACAGAACTCATCGGCAGCAAAGGCTTCGTCCGCATGACACATGATTTCAAGACAGCCGTCGTGGAAATGCATGGCGAACACATAACCGAGCGCATAGAACAACCCTATGGAGACAAAAACATAGACCGCCTCTGCAAACTCATGGGCGAGGCAATACTTACCGGCAAACGGCCCGAATCGCTACCACGCTTCCGCGACGCAGCCATCGCCAGCGAGTACGCATGGAAAATGCTCGAGGATGCATGTCGCAACGACCTGCCCTCGAAAGGAACGCCCGAAGAGTTGGAACAGATTCACTATCGTCGCGCCCATGCCACCAACGGCTACGGGCTCATCGACCGCCCTCATAAATAACACTAACCCTCTGCTTTAAACTATAAACACTAAATCATATAATCATGACAATCCAGCCATTATTTTTCCAAAACCTGGGCAGCACAGAAATCATCATTATTGCCCTCGTCATCCTGCTTCTCTTCGGAGGCAAAAAGATACCTGAACTCATGCGAGGCCTGGGCAAAGGAGTATCACAGTTCAAAAAAGGCATGAAGGACATTGAAGAAGAAATCAATGCCGAGCCAGAAAACAAGGAAATCCCGCGCACTTAACAGCACCCCTTTGTGCAAAAAACAACAAAGAAACAGAAAATAAATAACATAAGTTTAACCATCCCAACTAAAACATTCTTATGAAAGACATGTCAAGAAGGTCGTTCCTCAAAGCAGGAACCGCAGCAACCGCTGCTCTCGCAATGGCTCCTACCGATGTGCTCGGCAAAGCTAAGGCAAAGAAACCCGCACAAACAGGCAAAATTAAACTCCTTGGCGTCGGTGTCGGTGGACGTGGACACGCTGACATCAATGGCGTCACCTACAAAAGCAAAGACGAAATCTACGACGACATTGAGTTCATCGGCATGTGCGACGTGGACTTCAAATATGCAAAAGGCGTTCTCGAAGAGTATCAGAAACTCTTCCCCAACATGAAGATCTATAACGACTACAAGAAGATGTATGCAGAATTGCTGGACAAGGCTGATGCCGTCATCTGCGGCACCGCCGACCACACCCACGCTATCATCTGCGCAGAGGCCCTGGCTGCAGGCAAGCATGTTTACTGCGAAAAGCCCCTCACACGCACCGTTTACGAATCTCGACTCCTCACAAAACTCGCAGCAAAAGCAGGCGTTGCCACCCAAATGGGCAACCAAGGTTCCAGCGGCGAAGGCGTAAACCTCGTTTGCGAATGGATATGGAATGGCGAAATCGGCGAGGTTACTCGCGTCGATGCCTTTACTGACCGTCCCATCTGGCCACAAGGCTTGGAGCGTCCTGAAGAGGTGCACGAAATCCCCAGCACACTGAACTGGGATGCCTTCATTGGCCCCGCACCAAAGCGCCCCTATAACTCCATCTATCACCCCTGGAACTTCCGCGGCTGGTGGGACTTCGGAACAGGTGCTCTCGGCGACATGGCATGCCACATCCTGCATCCCGTCTTCAAAGCCCTCGACCTCGGCTATCCCATCAAGGCTGAAGGCAGCTCCACTCCTCTTATGTCCGACTGCTGCCCAAGCGCTCAGGTTGTTAAGCTGACTTATCCCGCACGTCCAAATCGTCCAAAGGTTGCAATGCCCGAGGTAGTAGTAACATGGAGCGATGGCGGCATCATTCCATTCCGCCCAGAAGGTTTGGCAGTCGGTAAGAACCTCAATATCAGCGGCGGCGGTGCCATCTTCTATGGAACTAAGGATATACTGGTCGTTGGCTGCTACGGCGAGAAGCCTTATCTTGTAAGCGGTCGTGTGCCAAACGCTCCGAAAGTATGCCGCCGCGTGACAGAAAGCCACCAGCGCGACTGGATTCGCGCCATCAAGGAAATCCGTGCAGGCAAGACAGACTGGACACGTACAGCTTCCGACTTCAGCGAGGCAGGTCCTTTCAACGAAATGGTTGCAATGGGCGTTGTCGCTACACGCCTGCAAGGCCTGAACCAGACCCTAGAATGGGACGGCGAGAACATGCGCTTCACCAACATTCCCGAGAAAGCAACAGTTCGCGCAATGTTGAAGGACGGCTTCTCCATCCACGATGGACACCCGACATTCAACAAGACATACACAGATCCCGTCAATGCACGCGAGTTCGCAGCAGAACTCATCAAGCCTAAATATCATAATGGCTATGTTCTGCCTGACATGCCCGCATAATCAACCATACAGTTACATCACAATGAAACTTAAAAACATCCTTGCCGCAGCAGCTTTGGCTGCTGCGGCTGGCGTACAGGCTCAGCCTCAGTACGTCGTTATTGAGAATCCTCAGTTTGACCTCAGCACCCTGAAAGTTGACAAGGACGGCTATTATGTCCTCTTCGATGGAACAAGCCTCGACGGCTGGCGTGGCTACTGCAAAGACCACATCCCCAGCAAGTGGAACATCAAGGACGGTGCTCTGCACTTCGACGGTCGCACCTCACAAGGCGAAGGTGGCGACATCATTTTCGCTCACAAGTTCAAAAACTTTGAGTTCGAAATTGAATGGAAGATATCAGAAGGCGGCAACTCGGGCATCTTCTATCTTGGAAAGGAAACAGCAACCATCAACAACGATGCCCCAAAGACAGAAGAGACTAAGGCTGGCAACGTTACCATCACACAGACCATCGACAACCGAGGCAAATTAAACTACCAGCCCATCTACATCAGTTGTCCAGAATGCCAAGTACTTGACAATGAGCGTCACCCCGATGCAAAGCTTGGTGCTACTCTCGGCATTCGTCAGAGCACAAGCCTCTACGACATGATTGTTGCAAAGCCTCAGAACGCCAAGCCTGCAGGTCAGTGGAACAAGGTGAAGATTGTCGTTAAGAACGGCAAGGTCACTCACTACCAAAATGGCGCGAAGGTACTGAGTTACACTTTGGCAGACAAGTCTTGGGTCAACCTCGTACAGTCTTCTAAGTTCAGCCAAAAGAACTGGCCGCTTGCTTACGAAATCATGAAGGATTGTGGCAAGGATGCTGGTTACTTTGGCATGCAAGACCATGGTGACGAAGTTTGGTACCGCAATATCCGCGTCAAGGTGCTTAAATAACTATACATTATTATATATATTATATAAGGAAACGCTATGAAGAAGATTCTCTTATTCTTCTTGTTCGTGGCTTCCATCTTCAGTTACTCTACTGCAGTTGATGCCAAAAAGAAGGAGATAGCTTTTCAAATGTATAGTGTTCGTGAGCTCATTGGCAATCCTGAGAAGTATGCACAAAATCACAAGGAAGCACTTAAAGCCCTCGCA
>Ga0247610_10004639_pt1 | contig 14665 bp, 14 predicted proteins | sample 174DNAGHGhighgp2_FD_193483 | JGI IMG/M metagenome (GOLD analysis project Ga0247610, IMG submission 193483) | Sheep rumen microbial communities from Palmerston North, Manawatu-Wanganui, New Zealand - 1742 DNA GHGhigh gp2 | ecosystem: Host-associated > Mammals > Digestive system > Stomach > Rumen... | reverse complement strand
GCTTTGGCAAAACGTGCAGCATCAAATCCGTTATGTTGAAAGAATCTTGAATCTTCAGTTGCTACTAAAGCATCAATAAATACTTGCGGTAATTGTTCATAAGAAACAAGAACACGATTTTCACGTCCGATTCGAGCAAATTCGTTACCATCCTTATCGTATAATACAGTTGATTCTTTTTTATAAAGTAGATTTTTATCAAAGTTTGGTGAAGATAAGATTATATATAAGCAAAAGGCAAGAATCATTGTTAGGAAAATAATTCCAAGTATTCCAATGATTGAAAAGATAACTGCTAATCTTCTTCTTTTTTTGCTAGAACCTTTTTTATCAGTATTTTTGACTTTTGAACTTTTATCAGAAGTTTTTTTATCTTTCTTTTTAAATAGATTTAAATTAATTTTTTTCATATAATGCCTCCAAAATTTCGTCTACAACTACAATGTAATTGAGTAAAATATTTCGATAACTTGTTATTTTATATCCATTTTTCTTAATATAATCAATAGGTATGCTCTTTCTTTGGTAACTATTAGTAAAAGATAATATTTTTTCACCTGTTAACACATAGTATTCCTGGTTAATGTTAATAATTATAAAAACAACACCTTGATGGTTTATCACATTTTTTATGTGTTCAAGCTGATGAGCTGATATATTCGCTAAAGGAAAAGATTTATTTTCTGTCTTTTTTGCATCAAATTCAATATATCTTCCTTTATATACGCCATTATAATCTAGTGTTGATGGTTCTTTAAAATAAGCTTTCGTTATTGTTTTAGAACTTTTATCATTTTTAACATTAACAATTCCTATTGGAGTTGATTTTTTGTATATGATGGCAATATTATTATCTAAATAATATTTGTTAGCATCATTAATCAACTCTTCAAGAGCCATTCCTCGGTTTGCATGAGACACTTTCTTTTGATAGGTCTTGTTGCTGCTAGGATATCTCATATTATCACCTTTTATAATTATAACAAAGAATATATAAAAATACTAGATAATAAAGTGACCATTTTCTTGGTAAGTTTACTTTTTTTGATATGTTTTGTCGAAAGTATTTATTAAGATGTCTTTTTCAGATAAACTCGTGTCGGAGGATGATTATGAGAACTGATTATTTAATTAACAAAATTATAAGTGATGTTGCACTATTAACGATTGAATATGATTATAAAATGTATAAAAAAAATCAAGTTAATCCTAATAAAAGAAGATAATTTAAACCTTAGTTATATTGACATTATGTGACAAAAAAAGTATAATTTTTTATGTCAGTATAGTTAGAGGTGAATAGTGTGTATAATGAAAAGATTTTTTTAACACCAAAGGAAATCCTAGATAAAGAATTTAAAATTGATGCAAGGGGATACCGTCCTCAAGAAGTTGATAAATTTCTTGATATGGTAATTCGTGACTATTCTGAATTTTTAAACACTATTAAAAGGCAAGAACAAGAAATAAAGAATTTAAATGATGATAATCTTAAATTAAAACAAGAAATTCGTCGTTTAAAAATGATGATTGATGCTGCTGATTCTGATCCAACAGGAAATCAACGAAGTATAAGTAATGTTGATATGCTTCGTCGCATTAGTCAACTTGAAAAAATAGTGTTTGGTAAAGAAGAGTAAACAATAATACTTGTGACAAATGCTGCATATTTTGTTATGTAGAGGAAAGTCCATGCTCGCACATTCCTGCGATGGATGTAGTGTTCGTGCTTAGGGAATAAATAACCTAAGGTAGTTTTTACTAACGGCTCCAAAATAACCTTAAATGGTTAAAGTAGGTATAAAAGTGCCATAGAGACGATGTCTACTGGAAACGGTAGAAGTGGAACGAGGTAAACCCCACGAGCGAGAAACCCAAATTTTGGTAGGGGAACTTTTAATAGGAAATTGAACCGATTTAAAGGACCGTATAACGGTAGATAAATATTTGTCACTTTCATTTGAAAGTACAGAACATGGCTTACGTAGTATTATTTTTATTTTATATTAAAGGAGTGAATAATCTTGAATGAGATAGGTAACATCTTGCGTGTTACAAGAGAATCATCTGGGGTTAGTATTGAAGAAGCCAGCCATGATCTTAATATTAAAGATGTTATTCTTGAAAATATTGAGGATGGTAAGATAGGTTCATTTAAAGATGTTTTTCAACTTAAAACTTATATTAGTGATTACGCTAAATATTTAGGACTTGATGGTGAAAAACTTGTTGATTCTTTTAATGAATACTTATTTGAATATACTTCAAAAATTCCTGTAAAAGAAATTGAAAAAGCCACAAAAGAACAAGTTCGTGAAGATAATATGCAAGATAAGGTTATTTCACCATATACAAAGGTGAATCGAAATCACTCAATGATGTTTTACCGAGTTATATATATAACTCTTGGTATCATTGCGGTTATTTTACTTACTTGGTCAATCAAACAAATTACAGTTAATAAAAGGGTTACTGATGAAATCAGTTATGTAGGATAGGAGTTAGTTTTATGAATTTACCTAATAAAATTACAGTTGCAAGAATTTTTATATCAGTTGCAGTTTTAGTATTATTATTACTACCATGGGAACAAATGGGTGTTCATTTTCCACTTTATACGATTGATGGAAAAATTATAGTAAGTCTAAAAATGCTTATCGCTGGTGGTTTATTTGTTCTAGGATCATTTTCTGATTTTCTTGATGGACATATAGCTCGTAGCAAAAACATTGTTACCGATTTTGGTAAGGTAATGGATTCGATTGCTGATAAGATTTTAGTTAATGGAGTATTAATTATTCTTGCTCATGAAGGAATGATTTCAATTATTATTCCTGTAGTTATTATTACAAGAGATATTATTGTTGATTCATGTAAGATGATCTCTGGAAATAAAGGAAAAGTTGTTGCCGCAAGCATTATGGGAAAACTTAAAACTATTTGTATGATGGTTGGTTTAAGTTTAACAATGTTTTATAATTTACCATTTGAAATGTTTGGTTTACCAATTGCAAAAATTCTTGTTATTATGGCAACTGTTTTATCAGTTATTTCTGGAATTCAATATTTCAATAATAGTAAAGAGTTATTTTTCTACGATAGATAATATAAAAAAGCCATTTTTGATTTCAAAAAATGGTTTTTTTGTGTCATAATATTATCAAGAAAACATTTTTTGTAGTTTGATATTGAATATAAATTTACTTATGATATTAATGTCGGATTTAAAAGGAGACTTTTATGAAAGATAAAGATAAATTGTTAGAACAAGTTATGAAGAATATTGAAAAACAGTTTGGTGCAGGTTCTATTATGAAACTAGGTGAAGAAGAACATGTTAAAACTGATGCAGAACCAACAGGCTCTTTATCACTAGATATAGCAATTGGCGTTGGTGGTTATCCTAAGGGAAGAATAATTGAAATTTTTGGACCTGAATCATCTGGAAAAACCACTCTTGCACTTCATGCAATAGCTGAGGTCCAAAAAAATGGGGGAACCGCTGCTTTTATAGATGCAGAGCATGCACTTGATCCTATTTATGCTAAAAACCTTGGAGTAAATCTAAATGATTTACTTTTATCACAACCAGATACTGGGGAGCAAGCTCTTGAAATTTGTAAAGCTTTAATTCAAAGTGAAGCTGTTAATATTATTATTATCGATTCTGTTGCTGCCTTGGTTCCACAAGCTGAACTTGAAGGTGATATTGGTGATTCACATGTTGGACTTCAAGCAAGAATGATGTCGCAGGCTTTAAGAAGTTTATCTGGAGCTATAAGTAAAACAAATACAATTTGTATTTTTATAAATCAATTAAGAGAAAAAGTTGGAGTATTATTTGGTAATCCTGAAACAACACCTGGAGGACGTGCACTAAAATATTATTCGAGTGTAAGACTTGATATCAGAAGAGCTGAATCAATAAAAAATGGTGAAAAAATTATCGGAAATAGAGTAAACGTAAAGGTAGTAAAAAACAAAGTTGCTCCACCATTTAAAATTGCCTGTTTAGATATTATGTACGGAGAAGGCATATCTAAAGAAGGTGAACTTATTGATCTTGCTTCTGAAATAGGTATTATTGATCGAAGTGGTGCATGGTACTCTTATGAAGGTGATAAGATAGGTCAGGGTAAAGAAAATACTAAAATTTATCTTAAGAATAATCCAGAAATTTATACCGAAATATATAATAAAGTAAGAAATCATTATAATTTTGATTAAAAAAGGAAAATGTCTTTTCCTTTTTTTTTATGTAAAATTAAGTTATACTATATTTATATGATGATAGAGGTGAGGTTATGGTTGATATTATAATTCCAGTTTATAATTCTTTAAGTACCATTAACAGAACCTTATCATCTATTCTTTATCAAAATACTAGTTATGAATATAAAGTTACTTTAGTAGATGACTGCTCAAAAGATAACTATGAGAATATTATTTCTTTTTATAAGAATTTTATGGATATAGATATTATTCGTTTAAAGCGAAACAGTGGTCCAGGATATGCCAGACAATACGGCATTGATAATACCAGTAATCCATATATTATATTTGTAGATTCTGATGACATATTTTCAAGTCCAGATTCTTTGGAATTTTTGGTTAGTAATATTATTTCAAATGATGATGATGTATTAATTTCAACATTTCTTGAGGAAACTATTAATGGATTTATTCCTAAGCAAAATGATTTTGTTTGGTTTCATGGAAAAATATATAAAAGATCATTTCTTGAGTTAAATAACATTCGTTTTAACGGCTATCGTAAAAATGAAGATACTGGTTTTAACACATTTCTATTTATGCATGATTTAAAATATACATATTTGGACTTCAAAACTTATATATGGTGTAATAATCCTAATTCCATAACGAGAAAGAACAACTATGAATTTGCCTTTGAAGGATCTGAATGGTTTGCCAAAAATATGTTATGGGCTTTACAAGCTGCAGTTGCAAAAGGTTTAAACCATGATAGGATTGCGTATAATGCATTTGTTGGACTTTGTTCAACATACTTTATGTATATATCTTTTTGTAAAACAAATGATTTTAAAAATATGTTTCCTGCAGTTCGTAAGATAATTGAAATTCATCGAAATTATCCGCTTTCTGAAGAAATTAAGGAAGAAATAGTAAAAACATATGAGAGTAATTCACCGTTTGGTGATAACTTTGTAACTATGTTTTTTTCAGGAATTAGTTTTGATGAATATATTAATATGATTGAGAGGAAAGAATATGATTAGGATATATGTAAGTTCAAAACATCGAAATATTAAAGGCCTCTTAGCTAGTATTAATATGTATAATAATTTAAAAGATTTAACTTTAATATTTGTTGGAAAACTTTCAGAAAAAGAATTAGTGTCTATTTTTGAAAAAAATATTCATATTGAATATTTAGAAAATATTGATTTTAGTGTAGATAGTATCATAGAAAAAGATGCCCATAATATAGAAGATGATGATCTAATATCGTTTGTATCCGATGATGCATATTTTTATGATGCTTTTTCTATTAGTAATATTGTTTCTGGTTATAATGAAGGACCATATGACGTTATGAATTCCCTTATATATGATAAAGATACACAAACTTATTTTACTAACGAAGAATCAGTATATTTAAATTTTTATTTAGGTTCATATATAAAAAATCATGGTGCTAATTCTAACCTGAGGATTTGCACTACAAATGATGTAATATTTTATAAATTTTAAAAGGAGTTAACACTATGAAAAAACAAACATTTAATGTTCTTATTTCAATAGATGATGGATATTTAGATCGTGCTTGTGAAACATTGTTATCATTTAAGAATCATAATGATGTGTTTTTTAATGTGTATTTATTATACGAAGAATTAAAAACTAGTACCATTAGTAAGTTAGAAAAGTATATATTAGAAAAGCAAATAGGTAAGCTTATACCTATAAAAATTGACTTATCAATGGTTAATTTACCTTTAAATATTTCGTATATATCTAAAGTTACATATTATAGATTATTTGCTCCATATTTTATTAGTGAATCAAGATTTTTATATATTGATTGTGATATCATTTGCCAGGGTAATATAAGCCAGTTTTACAACATGGATTTCGAAAATAATGCTATTATTGGTTGTCCGAATATGCTAGATAGTTCAAAAATCTATTTAGATTCAGTTATGAAATCGAATGTAGGAATTTCATTAGATGATGTCTATATTAATGCAGGTGTTTTGTTAATTGACGTCGAAAATTATAAAAAATTTATTAAAATGGATGAGCTAATTGATTTTATTAATAACACAAACTTACTTTTGGAATTCCAGGATCAAGATGTTATTAATCACGTTTTTCATAAGGTTACAAAGTTGGCTGATAACTTATATAATTTTCAAATGAACGGAGTTGATACTGGTTTAGAAAATTATCAAGCACCAATAGTTCATTACTCTGAATACTATAAACCATGGAATGATGATTATTATAATACGAAAAAAGCTTCAGTATATTACGATTTTCTATTAAAGAATGGTAAAGAAAAAGAGTGCTTTGAGCTTGCTTCTAAACATCTTAGAAATGAAACTAGTGCATTAAATAATACAAAAATTGATAAAAATGATGCAATTGATATAATCATTCCCATTTATAATGCTAAGAAAACTCTTGATGATTGTTTATCATCAATTAAAAAACAAATTGATGTTCCCAAACTTAAAGTGTATTTAATTGATGATGCGTCATCTGAAAGTTATGATGAAATTATAAAAAAATATTCTGATTTAGATATTTCTTATCACAAGATGAAGAAAAATGGTGGCCCAGGTGCTGCTAGAAATAAAGGTATCGAATTATCTAACTCTAAATATGTTACATTTCTTGATGCCGATGATGTCTTTTTAACTGATATTTCATTATCTGTAATGTATAAATTAATCAAATATAAAAATCCTGATGTTATAACAACAACAATATATCGTGATCTTTATGATGGCTTTATGTTACATACTGCTGATGAATTTGGACTTCATGGAAAATTATTTAGTCGAGAATTTATCGATAAACACAATTTAAAATTTAATAGCACATATTATTTTGAAGATACGGGATTTAATATCTTGCTTAAATTTTTTGGAGCGAGTGTTCTTGATTATGATTGCGTTACATACTACTGGAGAAATTATCATGAATCTTTATCAAATCAAAAAGTTAAATATTTAGAACTTGTTGATTCTCTTTCTTTTGATTATGATTTTTATATCAAAAATAGTGACAATAATTCATTTTTGATTAACTTTTTTATTACTTTAAAATGGATTAGTTTTGTTATGAAAAATATTTCAAATAAAACTGATTATCAAAAGTTGGTAAAATCAACTTTAAAAATATATAAGACATTTAAATGTATTTATAATGGAATCTATTATGAGAAATTTTATCAATATCTAGCAGACAGATATTTATTTGATGATATTATGAATTTTATGTCTGATGTTATTAAAGAGTATGCTAGTACTGATGGAGTTGAAAACCTTACAGAATATGAAAAATCTCTTGTTGGGCTTCCTTATTATCCACTTGATAATGAGTGTGGTCTTGAACAAAGGATTTATCCAAAATTAATTAATGAATATAATAATTTATACTATACGGATAACAAAAAGGCCGTTGACTTACTTAATCGAAGTATGTTTTATTTAGGTCCTGGTGTAAAAATCCTTCCGCCAATTCATGCAAATTGGGGATGTAAGAATGTTTTAGTAGGTGAGAATACATTTATTAATTCCAATGTTGTATTTGTGGATGATGCTAAAATAAACATTGGTAAAAATGTTTTAATTGGTCCTAATGTAACTTTTTGCACTTCATCTCATCCTAAAAAAGTAGAGGAGAGAAACAAGATAATTGCTAAGCCAATTACGATTGAAGATCATGTTTGGATAGGTGCTAACGTCGTCATCTTACAGGGAGTTACAATTGGTAAGAATTCGATAATCGGAGCTGGAAGTGTTGTTACAAAAAACATTCCAGCAAATAAAATTGCATATGGAAATCCATGTACTATAAAAGAAAGCATTAATGAGTAATAAATTAATGCTTTTTTTGTTTTATTATTAATTTAATTATGTTAAAATACATATAGAATAAGATAAAGGGTGAACGAAATGATTATTACAATTTTTTTACCAAATAAAATTGTTACATATAAACTTCCAATGATTGTTTCGGGAGACTTTTCGTTTTACCCAGATGATAGTGAATCAAAACTTTTAAACGTTGAAGCAAATAATGGTAAATGGTATTTTTATAGCACTTCAGATTCTGAAATTATTTCAAATGGTATGACCATCGATACATCTGAACTTATACCAAATAGTTTTTATGTGCTTCGAAAAGATGAAAAACTATATTTAATTAGAGTGTCTGAAATAACTCTTAATCAAGAATTATTTTATAAATATGATGATAATTTAAATTTAACTATAGGTAACACTAATGAATGCTCTATAAACTATAATTGTGCATGTTTAAATCAAAGCGTTTTTAAAATAACTTCTTCACAAAATAGTATTATTGTTGAAAAATCAGGTAAAGCAACTCTATATGTTAATGACATTGGACATAGTGAAAATAAAGTGATTCTTAAATATGGAGATATTATAAATATTTATGGCTTATCACTTGTCTTTATGCCTAATCATTTTATTATAAAAAATATTGCTAATTTATTAACTATTAATGACGAAGCATCAAGAATTGTTAAAGAAGATATTTTAGTATCTGATAATTTAGATGAGTACGAAATTAAAGATGTAGAACTATATAAAAAAGATGATTATTTTTCTAAGTCTCCAAGACTAAGAAGAACGATCACTCATAAAGACTTTAAATTAGTAACCCCTCCATCATTCGGAGAAAAGCAAAAATCACCAATTTTATTAGTTCTTGGCCCAATGCTTACTATGGGTATTATTTCGTATATATCTTTATTTATGATTTTGCAAAATGTATTTAAAAATCATGTTCCTTTATCTCAGTGCTGGTTACAACTTTTAACTAGTATAGCAATGATTATGTCAATGATTGGTTGGCCAACAATAACAAATAGATATTCTAGGTATGTCGAAAAGAAGCAAAAAAAGGCTGCTATTGCAAATTATAAAAAATATTTGGAGCAAATGGCTTTAGAGTTGGAAGCTGAAGCTAATAATCAAAAAATTATCCTTTTTGAAAATCTTATTAAAACTGAAGATTGTATTAATTTAATTACAAAAAAGGGTATTGGTTTCTGGTCAAAACGAAATGATCAAAATGACTTCTTAGTTACACGCGTTGGTATGGGTGATGACAAACTTGACATGGATGTATCATATAATACTGACGATTCACAGATAGCTGATAGTGAACTAAAGAGGGCTGCAGATGAACTTATTAACCGATATAAACTTATAAGTGGTATTCCTATTGGTTATTCTTTTGTTGAAAATAAAAATACTGCTGTAATGGGTTCAAGAAAAGTTACTGTTGATTTTGTTAACAATTTGATTTTACAACTTTTATCATTTTATACGTGTGATGATTTAAAATTTGTTGTTTTCACATCTGAGGAAAATGAAAAAGATTGGGAATATTTTAAATATTTACCACACACATTTAGTAATGATAAAATGTTTCGTTATTTCGCATCTAATCAAGCAGATGTTAAATTATTAGCTGATGAAATGTTTATGATTATAAATAATCGTTTAAGTCAAGGTGATAGACCTGATAATAAACCTCATTATTTTGTAATTGTTGATGGATGCGATTCTGTTCGAAGAACGGATATAATTCAGTACTTAACTGAGATTGATCCATATATTGGATTTAATGTTTTAATTTTAGAAAATAAAATGAGCAAGTTACCTAGTAAATGTAATAACTTTATTAATTTATCTGAAACTAAATGTGAGATTTTGAAAAACTCATTTGAAAATCAAACTCAGTTAAACTTTAATAATGAGAGCATTAAGAATCTTGATATGATGTCTTTTGCAAAAATTCTTTCAAATATTCCTGTAGAAATTAAAGAAAATATGTATGAAATGCCTAATTCGATATCTTTTGTTGAAATGGAGAAGGTAGGAAAGATTGAAAGACTAAATATTCTAAATAGATGGCAAGTAAATGATTCAACAACATCTTTAAAAACCGAGATAGGTGTTGATGAGACTGGTGAAGTAATGTATTTAGATTTACATGAAAAAGCTCATGGACCACATGGACTTATAGCTGGTATGACTGGTTCTGGTAAATCAGAGTTTATAATTACATACATTCTATCTATGTGCTTAAATTATAGTCCTGATGATGTTTCATTTATTTTAATTGACTATAAAGGTGGAGGCCTTGCATTTGCGTTTGAAAATAAACTTTCTGGAAGAGTTCTTCCACATTTAGTTGGAACAATTACAAACTTAGATAAAGCAGAAATGGATAGAACTTTAGTAAGTGTTAGTAGCGAACTTAAAAGAAGACAAAAGAAATTTAATGAAGTTCGTGATCAACTTGGCGAAAGTACCATTGATATTTATAAATATCAAAAGTTCTATCATGAAGGCCTAATTGATGAGGCCATCCCACATTTATTTATTATTTGCGATGAATTTGCAGAACTTAAAGTTCAACAACCTGAATTTATGGATAATTTAATTTCAGTTGCTCGTATTGGTCGTAGTTTAGGAGTTCACTTAATTCTTGCAACACAAAAACCAAGTGGAGTGGTAAATGATCAAATTTGGTCAAATACAAAATTTAGGGTATGTTTAAAAGTTCAAGATGAATCTGATAGTAAAGAGATGTTAAAACGTCCTGAAGCCGCAAGTATTTCACAAACTGGTCGTTTCTATTTACAAGTTGGTAATAATGAATATTTTGTTTTAGGTCAATCTGCATGGTGTGGTGCTAAATATTTCCCATCAGATAAGCCACTTAAAAAGGTAGATAAAAGTATTGATTTTATTAGTAATCTTGGTACAAAAATACATAGTTTACAAGCATCTACAAATGTAAATGTTCCTGCTGAAGGCGATCAATTAAATGCTATTTTAGATTATATTATCGATGCTGCTAATACCCTTGATAAACATGCAAGAAAATTATGGCTTGATAATATACCTGAAGTTATCACAGTTAATAGCTTAATAAGAAAATATAATTATACGCCTTCAGAAGAATCAATCACAGCAGTAATTGGTGAATATGATGCACCTGAACTACAAGAACAAGGTTTAGTTACATATGATTTATTAAATCAGGGTAATACGATTATCATGAGTAATAACGGTGCAGAAAGAGATAAACTTTTGGGTTCCATTATATATTCGTTTATTCCGTATTATTCTCCAGAGGAGATATCTTTATATATTATTGATTATGGATCAGAAAGTTTACGTACATTTAGTAAACTTCCACATATCGTTGATTATGTTTCTTCATCAGATGATGAAAAATTTAATAATTTTGTTAAGATGATTAAACAAGAAATTGCATCAAGAAAGAAGATACTTTCAGAGAATGGTAGTAGTTTTATTTCTTATAATCGTAACGCTGAAGTTAAACTTCCAGTTTACGGAATTATAATTAATAATTATGACTCATTATATGATTCAAACCCAGGAGTTTATGATATTCTTCCTGAACTAGTAAGAGATTCAGAAAGATATGGTATTATCTTTATGATAACTGCAGATGGTGTTAATTCGGTTCATTCCAAAATTTCTCAATCTTTTGATAATATATATGCTCTTAAACTTAAAGATCAAAGTGATTATGGAATTGCTTTTGGTGAGAGATGTCGCATTGTTCCAAGAGATATTTTTGGTCGCGGTTTAGTAAGAGAAAATGGTATTCATGAATTCCAAATTGCTTCAATCGTTGACGATGATTCACAACTTAATTCATTTATTGATGAGATTTATGAATCACTTAAAAATTATAACTTTGATGTTAAAGAAATTCCTATGTTACCTGATGTTGTTGACTATACAGCTATTCAAGGATCTATATCTGATATATCATCAATTCCGGTTGGAATAGGTAAAAATAGTTTAGATGTTGAAACTTTCGATTTAACTAATAATAACGGTACAGTTATATCATCCAATAACATTAAATATACAACAAATTTTGTAAAAAGTATTCTTCTTGAATTAAAGGCTATGAATAATACTGAACCAATAATTCTTGATGGAAATAATGGTTTAAATTTAAATAATGATATATTTATGTATTATTATAATCGTGATTTTGATCCTGCAATTGATAATATTATTAATGTTATTAACGCTAATCAAAATACACAATTTGTAATTTTAGTTAATGCAGTTTCTAATTTAATGACTAAATCAACTAAAGTTCAAACTGTCTTTGATGCTATTAAAAATATGGATAATGTTCATATAATTATTGTTGATAGTTCACTTAAAATAAAAGGTATTATGTTTGAACCTTGGTTTACTTCACTATTTAGTGTAAGTGATGGAATTTGGATTGGAAATGGTATATCTGATCAAGGTGTCTTTAGATTATCAGCAATAAACAAGTTAATGTTAACTGAGTATGGTAATCAAATGGGATACGTTATTCGTGAAGGTAACTCATCACTATGCAAACTAATTAATTTTACAGGAAGTATAGGTGATAATAATGAAGAATAAAGTTTTAGTTAAATTATATGTTCCTGAACTTTACGAATCTTATGATGTCTTTATTCCTATAAATGAGTTTGTTTGGAAAATTAAAAAGATAATGGTTAAGTCAGTTTCTGACTTAACCAATTATCCACTTGATATTGATAATAATTATATTTTAATTAATAAAGATACTGGTGAGGTTTATAACGATAACTATTTACTTGTAGCAACTGATATTAGAAATATAACAGAACTTATATTAGTTACGAAGTAAATAATTGTTAATCCATTGTCAAGCATATTGACACAAATAATCACTTATTGTATTCTTTATATAGATAGGGTAGATAAATATCCATCTTTTTGGAGGGAAAAATTATGAATTTATCTGGATTTGATCCACAATTAGTTACTAATTCAATCGGAGCTATTAATAGAGCTTATGGAGAATTAATTCAAGCATTAAAAGTAAGAACACAAAACGAGTTTGTTAATGAGATGGCAAGTAAATGGGCATGTCATCAAGCAATAGATTTCTTTAACGCATCATTTCAACCTGCAATGAATCAGTTAATTGCTGGTGTTAACATGTGCTTTAACAGTGTTGTTCAAGCTATGAATGGAGCTGCTCAAGTTTGGGCTTCTAAAACTGGAACTTCATTTGGTGGTGTGCAATTTAGTGAAATAGTTGGAGGAATAGACGTATCTTTAATTCGTGAAAACATTAATGGTGTACGTGGTATTGATGTTGCTGCTACAAATCCTGTTGTAAGTAAATTAAATGCTATTTCAGCTGATGCACAAACTGCACTTCAACATGCACAAACTGCTGTAAACCAAAGTGGTTTCATTGGTGGTACTCAAGCTCAAAGTTTAGTTGAATCACTTCAATTAATTGCTAATAAAGTAGCTAACGCAATGAACACTTTATCTGCACAAACTATTAATTCAATTAACAATACAATTAATGAGTATGCAGATGCTGCTGGACAAATAGGTAGTGCATTTAATTCATCTATTTAGTTAAATCTAAATAGATTTTTATGTTAATAATAGGGTGGTGACATCATGGAAATTAATGTCTCAAAAATTAAAACTGAGATTGTTAATTTGGATCATCTGATAAACGAGTACGAAAATAATTACTTATCATTGTATAATGAATTATTTTCGTTTTCATTTTATTGGAAAAGTGATTTTTCAGATGATTTTTTTGAATCAAAGCGTAAAGAGAAAATATCTATGGCAGGATTTATAGATGAACTTAAATCTTATAAGGATGTTTTCAATTATATAAATCAACATTATGGTTTAATAGGTGAAAAAATCTTTTTTGATATGGATAAACTTGATTCTACGTATAATCAAATAAATAATTTCTTTACTTCATTTAGTAAGTTTTATGAAAACTTATCTCTTTTGAGTCAAAGTAATCCTAAGCTTTTACAAACATTGGATTTTGATATTAAAAAGTTTTCATCAGAACTAAAACTTTTTGAAGAGTTTAAAAAACAATATGTTCAAAAAGTTAATTTAATAAAAGAAGGAGAAAAAGAGATTCGTTATCGACTTTCTAAAATTGATTTTGATAAATTGAATCCTGGATTCTTTTTTGAAGGAGGCAATGTATAATGGTTATTATTAATTCCTCTGAGTTTGATAAGACTTTAAAAAAATATCAAACATTAAAGAATGAAGAATTAGGTATTCTGGATAGTATTAATAAATCAATCGCGGATTTATCACTATACTATCGAACTGGTGTGTCACTTGATAATGTTAATTCAAAAATTAATAATAAAATTTCAAATGTTAAGTCATTACATGAGAATTCACAAATGTATTTACAAAACATTTACGATGACTATATGAGTGCTTTTAATGAAAGTAGTTCCATTATGGGCGGAATAGATGGTAGTGGAGGTGTAAAGTAGATGAAAAATAGTATCGAAAAAATAAGTGCTATTACGATTGAACTTGACAACCTTCGT
>Ga0247610_10004638_pt1 | contig 14667 bp, 5 predicted proteins | sample 174DNAGHGhighgp2_FD_193483 | JGI IMG/M metagenome (GOLD analysis project Ga0247610, IMG submission 193483) | Sheep rumen microbial communities from Palmerston North, Manawatu-Wanganui, New Zealand - 1742 DNA GHGhigh gp2 | ecosystem: Host-associated > Mammals > Digestive system > Stomach > Rumen ... | reverse complement strand
AAATTTATTATTTATTGCAATAGAATTGAAACAGCATATAAAATTCAAAATATTTTAAAATTGAAATTTAAATTAAGTGTTTATACATCTGAACAATCAAAAAATGAACGTAAAAGAATAATTAATGATATGAAAAATAATTATATTGATGGAATTATCAGTGTAAATTGTTTAAGTGAAGGATTAAATATCACATGTCTTGATACATGTATATTCTTTGACGATAGGCAAAGTCCAATTAATATTATTCAATGTATTGGAAGAGTATTACGAAAAAATAATAATAAATACGAAACATCAAGAATTATAGTATTTTCAAAATCAAATGTTAGAAATGAAATTCCTAATAATTTTAAAACATATGTTTTAGCAATTGCATCAGAATTTCAAGATATAAAACATTTTATTAGACATAATTTAATTATTCATGATATTATATATTCATCAAATATTGAAGACAAATTATCATTAATTGTTGATGATTCAATTATAAATTCTAAATTAGTAGATAAATTAAACTTTAAATTAGCATCTGAAGAAGAATTTATTAATGCTTTGAAAATATATATCGCTAATGATGCTGTTGAAGATAAAAAAGCTATTAAAATTAATAATTCATTGCCTGCTTACAAAATTCCATCTGTTAATTTTATTTATCAATATTCTAAAGAAAATAATTTAGTTATAAATCTAGGTTATAAAATATATAATGTTTATTCTAAGTTTTGTAAAAACTCATTAGAATCTTTGGTTCTTAAATCAAATAAATCATCTTCAAATTCTGAAATAATAGAATTAAAAAATGAAATAGAAAGATTATTTAATAGAAAAATAGAATATACAAATAAAGAAGATGATTATCCAGATGAATTAATTAAATACATTGAAACACATGAAGGATTCAAACCAAAACGTAAATTAGAAATTGAATTAAATGTTATGATAAATAATAATATTCAGACTATAAAAATTGATTCTGGAAGAAAAAGTGAAAAATATTATCATAAATATAAACATTATAAGGACTTTTACATTTCAATGTTTGGAGAATATGAAAATCAGCTTGAATATATTGATAATTTATTTAATGATTTGTATAATGGAGATATTAAAGAAAAAAGAAAAGCTAAAACAGCAATTCAAAGAAGATATAAACGAGGAGATAATATTAAATTATTAGATAGAAAACTTATAATTGGCGATACATATAATTTATATTTCTTAGATAAAATTGAAGAAGCTCAACGAAACGGAATTATATTTTGTTTTGTTAAATATGATAGATTAACAGATGAAGAAACATTTAATTTAATTACAGCATTTATTGATAATAATCAAGATATGAAGAAAGTCAATGAATATATTAATTTACTTAGTCAAAATAAACGTATTAATATAAATATTATTAATAGAGAATATATGATACAATTAATTGCTAGAATAGCACAATGCATAGATAAAAAATATGTATTGAAATTATTATTTGAAAAATATAAAGATAATAAAAATGTTGTAATTAAATATTTAATTCCAAGTAAATTTTATGAATATAATGGCAAAGGAATGAATAAAGATTATCGTATTATGTTAAGGTCAGTAATTTGTTTAATATTTTATAATAAATATAAACACTTACCATCAGATGATAATGATACTGAATTAATTACATTAAATGAATTTGAATATTCAGCAAATAGTTCATATCAAATAGTTAAAGTATTCGCACGTGAATTAAATGAAAATACAATTAATGTTATTAATAAATATATTACTATGTATAATGAAAATATTGATAAATTTAAAACATACACTCAGATATTTAATGAAAGATACGATTTAGTTAAAAATCTTAAACCTAAACCAATTTCACAAGCAGAACAAAAGAGAATATTAGAAAAACAAATAGAACAACAAAAGCAAGAAATAAGAGCTAATAGAAATATTAAAGCAAACGCAGAAGAAATAGATGAAATATTAAAAATGAATTATAAACGTGATAAAGTAATAGTTAAACTATTTAAATATATTATTGAAAATCATACTCAATTAATTGGATTAAAAACATTACCTCCTAATATAATTTACGATAATTCAAGAATATCTGATAAACATAAAGATATTGTATGTATGGTTAGGATTAATAAAAATAATAAAAATGATATTAAATATATAAATTATTGTAAAATATTAGATTATTATGGGTTGAAATTTGATGGAATTAATAATTAAATTGATAATTTCCAAATTTTATACAAAAATATTAATATTCAAATAAAAATATATAAATATTATTTTTATTTATTTCAATTATTTATTTATATTTATTTTTATTTTCCTATCAATTTTAATCTTTAAATTAATTCAAAAATATAATTACTATATACTAATAATTTACTAATGCGATTCCATTTATTTCTTGAATTTAGAAGACAAGACGATATAGACTTAAATTGACTACTGCGATACCATTTATTCCAATTGACACTGCCTTAACTACACCACTTCTCATATTGACAGCACCTTCATAAATGTTAGCATCATCACCCTTTTCGAATTTACCAATCAAATAACCAGAAAGATTTTGATCGTAAATACCATATGGTAAAGTATTTGGTTTCATTAATGGAGTGAATGAGATAATAGCCATATTGCTCAATAATGGAGCAAGTCCCATATGAGCTGGTTCAATCAAATTCATCATATCCCAACTCATAAGATTTTGACCTTGTGATTGTTCATTTTGGAGATGAATACCAGCAATCAATGGATATTCAGTATCTTTCTTATGATGTGGATATACTCTCAATGATTCTACATCATTTGAATCCTTTGGCAAGAACCAGAGAAGAATAGCCATAATATACAAATCATTAGTAATCTTGAAATCTCTTGATGAAATATCAATATCATAATCATCCCATTCAGTAGTAATATAGATATTTGGTAATCTAGTCAATAATTGTTTAATACATGGCAATACAATATAACCAGTTTGAATCAATTTAATTCTAATAGCTGTAGCATGAGATGAATACCATGATTTATCAACATCAGATGGTTTATGAAGGAATACATTTTCAAGAGTTGGATCGCCAACAAGATTTCTATCAAGTCTATTAGAAGCAGTAGAATTCATTGATGTTGGTACTCTTGAGAATGTCTTCAAACCATTAACTGTTCTACCTCCATAAGCTTGATGTTTTGGCATGTAGTTAGTAGAATAAGCATAAGTAGTTGTTGTAGTTCCTGTTTGTTGGTCAGTTGTTGTAGTTTCTGTAATTGGTTGGTTAATAGTTGGAATTACACCTTCAAGACCTGCTGATGGTTTATTAACAACAGCTCCTTCTTGGAGAATTTGTGGTTGTTTAGCAGTAACTGAATATGGAACTTCTTTATCTTCATATTTCTTACCTCCGCCAACTTCAACTTCATTAAATTCAACATCTCCATATCTTCCAACTGACCTTGGATTGACCCAACCATTTCTTGGATCTCTAGCTGTTGTTGTACCAGATTGTTGGTCAGTTGTTTCTTCAGCTGGACCAATAACACCCCAACCATCAACCATATCATTTTGATAAATAACCTTTTGAGCAACCAAATCACCTTCAGCAAAGTGTCTATGTTGTACAAGTGGATGAAGTGATGGAACATCAGACAATCTAGTAAGATAGAATGCTCTATCAAACCAATCAGAATATTTTTGTACTGAAATGAAACCACAATCACCAGCAAGAGCAGATGATGGAAGTGATGCTTCAATTGAATAACCAAATGGTAAAACATCAAGTGGTACAATAATAACAGCTTTTCTATGGAAGAATCTTCTGCTATGAATTGAATGTCTGCAATCATATGGAACAGCTACTGGAGCTTCATACCAAACATTTCTTCTATAATAATTCTTGAATTCTTCATCATCCATAGTTGTATCAAGTTGGAATGAATCAACAAATCCATCTTGAATACCATCAACATGGTCAAATATTTGTGGATCTGGTACATTTTCAGTAAATCCAGTATATTTAATGCCATATTTCTTATTTGGTTTTCTTGGATCGCCACCATCAGTTGGTTGTTCAGTTTCAGCAAGTTTAAATTCTTGGAATGTATCAATACCTTTGAATGAAGCAACACCAAGAGCAGTTCCATCAACTCTATATGGATCATAAGCAAGTTCAAATCTATCTTCACCAGCCATCAAATCATTCATTTCTTTATTAGAATTACCAAAGATAATATTATGAACAGCAATATCATAACCAGTATAGACAAACAATCTATGTTGGCTAGAACGTGGATAGAATTCAACTTGTTGAATAATTCTTGGGACTAAATCTCTATGCCAAGCACCAAGATACATTTGGTCTGGGTCAGTCATTGGATCTGGAAGAACTCCATTCTTATATTTCATAGCAATTGTTGAAGTATCAACTTCTGGCAATTCAATTCTAACATAATTTCTACCAATGAAATCAACAGTTCTCATAATTTGATATTCCGATTTATCATTGGTTGATGTTGATTGGTCAGATTCAACAAGAATCCATGGAATTGGGCAAGTTAATGGAGTTTGTAAGTTCAATGGACATCTCCATGTTGAGTTAATAGAAGCAGTAGCAACTCTTCTTGCAGTAACAGCTTCAATAAATCTCTTTGGAACTGGCATCTTACCAATATATTCAACAGTTTCTTTGAGTAATTTTGGATCATGAAGGAATCCTTCAAATCCTGATACTTGATTATCAGCAACAGCAGCTACATTATTAATAATAATATCAGCAAATGAAGTTCCTTGATTAGTACTACCGAGAATTCTAGTATTTGCGAACATTTCAATGAATATAAAATTTGAAATTTACAAATAAAAAACGAGTTTTTTAAAATTGAATTTGAAATAAATTGATATGTGGATGAAATTTGAAGATGAATGAAAACGTAAAATGTAGATAAATAGATAAATAAAAATAAATGTAAAATATAGAAAAATAAAAAATAAATAATTAATTATGGATGAAATTGGAATAAATGATAAATAAAAAATATAGAAAAATAGATAAATAAAAATAAATATAAAATGTAAATGAATAAATATAAATGAATGTAAAATATAGAAAAATAGATAAATAAAAATAAATATAAAATGTAAATGAATAAATATAAATGAATGTAAAATATAGAAAAATAAAGAAATAAAAATGATTAACATAATAAAATATTTTTTTAAATAATATTTAATATATTAATATGAATTATGACCAATATTTTACAACTAATGAATTATTATTAAATAGACTATGTGAATTATTAGATAATAATTATAAATCAATTCTTGAACCATCATGTGGAAAATGTGATATTCTAAATTATTGTTTTAAGCAATATATAAATACTAATATTATTACATGTTATGAAATAGATAATAACTTACAATCAAATATTTGGAATATTATATATGCTGATTTTTTAACTATTGACATTGAGAATAAATTTGATTTAATAATTGGTAATCCTCCATTTACATATACACTTGAATTTATTGATAAATGTTTAGATTTATTGGATAATAATGGAGAATTATTATTTATCATTCAAAAATCATTATTTGAACAAACGCGAGCTAAAATATTATTAAATAAAATGAAATTATTAGGTTCATTCACGCATTATATTAAATTCAACGATACGAAATTATTTACTAATGCTAATGTATCAGTAATAATATTTAAATTTAAGAAAAATATATTTCAAGATTGGTTATATTATGCTGAAGATAATTGTGAATTTAAAAAATATAAATATAAAATTAACAATATATTAATTATTGAAAACAATGAAAATAATGAAAACAAAATTCTATTAAGTTCTTTATTTAATATTTATGTTGGATATGTTTCAGGTGCTGACAATATATTAAAAACTAATTTTAATAATCATCCAATAATAAAAATCCGAAAAAATTTAACCGATTATGAATATTATTTTGACTGTCAAAATGAAAATGATGCGATAATTAATAAATTAGATAAAAATATATTAATAAATCGTAAAATAAAAAAATTTGGAAATAATAACTGGTTTGAATTTGGATTAAAACGTAATGAATCAATAATTCAATCAAATTTAAATAAACCATGTATTTATATTTTATTAAAAACTCGGCAGATAACTAAGGCTATTGTTGGAAAAGTCGAACCATTTGGTGGTAATTTAATTATGTTGTTACCTAAAAAGAATATTAATTTAAATTTAATAATAGAATATTTAAATTCTAATAGTTTTACGGATAATTATACAACAGATGGTAATAGATTTTCAATATCATCTAATATTTTAAATAATAGTTTAATTCCATCTAATTTTATTGAAAATGTGAATGAAAATATGAATCCAATAAATCAAAATCAATTACAAAATCAAAATGTAAATGTAAATCCAATAAATCAAAATCAATTACAAAATCAAAATCAATTACAAAATCAAAATGTAAATGTAAATCCAATAAATCAAAATGTAAATCCAATAAATCAAAATCAATTACAAAATCAAAATGTAAATGTAAATCCAAACATAACAAAAATTTCTAAAAATAATGATTTAAATAATATTGATAATTATATTGTAAATGATATTTGTGAATATTTAAAACAACAAAAATTAAATCTAAATGATAATAATAATGATGGTCGTATAAATTCAAGTATTAATGAAGATAATATAATTAATTTTATTTCATCATTTACAAAATATAAATATTATATTCCTAAAATTAGACATTGGTTTGATATTGCTGTTATATTTAATGATAGATATATACCAATAAATATAAAAATCACAAATATGAAATCTGCAGATAATGCTTGTTCATTAACAGCATTAATATATTCATTAACAAATTTAAATATTTCTATAAACATGAATAATTTGACTGATATAAATTTATTATTTAATAATATTCATGAAATTAATAGGGATTATTATTTTATTGTAATAAATAAAAATAATAATGATGTGATATTTAATTCTATTAAACAATTAACTAATTTAACATGGAATTCATCTAATTTACCATTTCAAATTAACTGGAGTAAAAATATAAATAGGGTATTAAAATCATCAAATGAGTTTATGATTAATTATATTCAATTAGTTAAAGATAATTATAAACCTACATGGAAAGAATTATTTATTAATAAAATATTAAATATAAAAACCTTTAATATTTCTAAAAATCAACCTGAATTATCACAATTATTAAATCAAACTCAAATTAATCAGTTATCATCAACACAACATTATTCAATTTCAAAAGAATTAATTGATGATTTAAATATTGAAATATTTAAAGATAAAGAAATAATTGAACCATTTGTTGGTGATGGAGATTTATTAAAATTATTAAATTTGAATTATAAAAATATAAAAACATATGATATTATGTATAAAAATAATATACCAAATTTTACACAAATGGATACTTTATTAAATAATGTTCTGGAATCCGATAAATATGTAATTACTAATCCTCCATATTTGGCTAAAAATAAAATGTCTAATGAATTAAAAGAAAGATATAAACATTTAATAAATAATGAAATTAATGATTTATATCAAATATTTATTAATCAAATGATTCAAAAACCAATTAAAGGTGGATTAATTATAATTCCTATTAATTTCTTAATTGGTAAAGAATCAGAAAAAATAAGAAACAAATTTCTAAATATTTATAATATTATTCATGTAAATATATTTGAAAAGAAAATGTTTGAATATACTAATCAAAGCGTTATAACTTTATTATTTATGAATAAATATGAAAACATTAATCAATTACAAAATGAAAATATTAATCAATTACAAAATGAAAATATTAATCAATTACAAAATCAAAATATTAATCAATTACAAAATCAAAATATTAATCCAATAAATCAAAATATTAATCCAATAAATCAAAATATTAATCCAATAAATCAAAATATTAATCAATTACAAAATGAAAATATTAATCCAATAAATCAAAATATTAATCCAATAAATCAAAATATTAATCAATTACAAAATGAAAATATTAATCAATTACAAAATCAAAATCAATTAAATCAAAATCAATATTCAATTAATTTATATTTACCACTTCAAACAATTAAAAATATTAATTCTAATATTCTTAATTTAACTATTCAAAATTATTTTAAATCTATAAATAATATTCAATTTAAAAGATATTATAATATCCCAAATAATTATAAACCAACTCATATTAAAATTAATTTAATAGATCCAAATGATAATACTTATGCTTTAGCCGAATATTCAAATGAAATAATTGAACATAAAGTTAGTGATAGAACATTTATTTATGTTTGTATTCCTGATAATATTAAATTTGATGATGAACTTGAAAGAATAGCTATTGATAAATATAATCAATTATTAATTAATTATAGAAATGAAACATATTCATTATGCCTTAGTTCATATAGAGAATCATCAAGAAAACGTTTAACATTTGAAGAAGCATTTTATATTTTAAATTGTATTTAAATATTTAATATTATTTTTTTAATGTTATAATAATGTTATTATCTTATTATTTTAATATTAAATTATTGAATCAAAATACAAATATAAATCAAAATACAAATCAAAATCAATTCCAAGAAATACAATTTAATTTATTTAATAATTATAAATTAATACTTATTCCTAAATTTAAATTATTAAATCAAGATATTATTAAAGTTAAAGAATTCTTTTTAAATTTAAATAATTCACAAATTCCATCATATAATATAATAACAGAATTTATGGATATTATTTCAAATATTGATGTAGATTTTTTAAATAATTCAATAAATCAAAATATAAGAGAAAATATAAAACAATTAATTCTAAGTTCAAAATTTAATATAATACATGAAAATTATTATTATGTTACTAAATTTTTTAATTACATATTTGGAAATTTAGATAATTTAGATAAAAATGATGAACTATTATTATTAAATAATATTTGTAAAAATAATAATTCAGGTAAAATAGGTGAAATAATATTTGAAAAATATTTAAAAATGAAAAATATAAATTATACTTCTCAATGTAAAATTGAAATAAATAATAAAACATATACACAATCTGCTATTTTAGATTTTAAAAATAATATTAATAATGATTATTATGAAATTAAATTTGGTTTATTTAATATGACAGGAACAGCATATGAAAAAATATTAAATGTTCCTCATAAATATAGGAATTTGAATAAACGAAATTTATACATAATTTTAATAGGAAAACAAGAAATAATAGATTTCAACGATGAAATGAATTTGAAATATATTGATTTCTTTAAATCACAAAATATTTATTATGTTAAATTTAGTCAATTATTATTAAAATATATTAATTCACTTAAAATAGAATTACAAAATCAAAATTTACAAAATCAAAACATTAAACAAACACAAAATCAAAATATTAATCAATTAAATCAATTACAAAATATAAATCAAAACATTAAACAAACACAAAATCAAAATATTAATCAATTAAATCAATTACAAAATATAAATCAAAACATTAAACAAACACAAAATCAAAATTTACAAAATCAAAATATTAATCAATTACAAAATATTAATCAAAACATTAAACAAACACAAAATCAAAATATTAATCAATTAAATCAATTACAAAATACAAATCAATTACAAAATACAAATCAAAATCAACTTAAACCATTCATTAAATGGGTAGGAGGTAAATCAAAAATATCACAACAAATATTACAAATTATACTTAAAATATCTAAAAATAAAGAAACATATTGCGAACCATTCATAGGTGGAGGAGCAGTATTATTTGAAATATTAAATAATATTCATTTATTTAAATTTAATAAATTCATAATTAATGATATAAATACAACTTTAATTAATACTTATAAATATATCAAAACAAATATAAATGAATTAATTAATGAATTAAAAATATTAGAAACACTAAATGATAAAAATAATTATTCAAATATTAGAAATGAATATAACAATATTAATGAATCAATCCGTAAATCAGCTTTATTTATATATTTAAATAAAACATGTTTTAGAGGATTATATAGAGTTAATAAATCAAATGAATTTAATGTACCATATGGAAATTATAAAGCATTAAATTTTGATTATGACAATTAATACATATTCATAGTACATTTAATAATCCAAATATCACTTTTGAATTTTATAATTTAGAATATTCTGAATTATTACAAAATAAAAATTGTGTTTATTATTTAGACCCTCCATATTTTGAAACATTTAATGATTATTCATCAAATAATTTCGATTCTAATAGATTTTATAATATAATTTTAACAATTTTAAATAAATATAATCAAAATTTAATATTCTCTAATTCAATTGAATTTTCAAATACTTTTGATTTATCATTATTTAATAAAATTGAAATAACATTAAATGATTCAATTAATTCAAAAAATCCAAATAATACACGTCATGAAATATTATGTTATATATAAATTTATTTAATATATTATTTTTTAATTCAATTCATATGTTAATCTAATCAATATTTTTGTATTTCAATTTAATTTATATTTTAATTTATGCATTTCATATTTTAATTCACAATTAATATTTTCACTTCACATTTTAATTTATATTTTAATTTACACATTTCATATTATAATTCAATTAATATTTTAATTTAAATCAATTCATATTTTGTATTTTAATCACTTCACATTTAATCAATATTTCAATTATTCAAATGATATTTTTTTAAACAAAAATAAATGTCTTCTCAATTTGAAACATTAAAATTAAACGATATTATTTATACTGTTTATGAAAATAAATTCACTGAAAAGAATGCAGACCAATACATGTTAAATTGGTATTCAAATATTTTCAAAACAGTATTAAATTATACCAATGAATATTATTATTCAACAAAAGTAATCCATATTTATTTGGAACATTAAAACCAGATGGTTATGATATTATTTATAATAATTCGAATTTTTATTTAATTATTATTGAAAATAAAAAAGATATAACATTATTTTCACAAGCTAAACAACAAATAGATAATTATTACAATATAATACCTGATAATCTAAAGCAAGAATTTAAAGGTGTTATTAAAATTATTGGATTAGGCACAACTATCAAATATTATTATTTTCCAAATATAAACTTAAATGTTGAATCTGAAATAACAGAATCTAAATTTATTGATATTTTGAAATCTATAAATCCTATTGAACGTATTAATAATTTTGATGTTCATACATTAAATCAATATTTATTTGATTCAAATATTAATTTAGGTTCTAATGATGTTAAAACTTTAATTATTTCAATTTTATGTTTATTAATTAAATATAAAAATAATGAAGGATATATTAATATTAATAGATATTGTGATAATATATCATTTACATCTTTAATTAATGATATTACAATTGTTACGAGGGTTGATGCCCGACTTAGCACTGAAGGTGTTACAAATAATTTAAATAATTCAAACATAACATCAATATTTACTGAATCAAATTTAAATATTTACAGATATATTATGAAATATTTTAATAAAATTCTTATTGATTATCATGAAAATGATATATTAACAAAAATATTTAATGAAATATTAATTTGGATTCCTGAAAATCATAAATCAACAAATAAAGAAGGAACAGTTATAACACCCTCATTTGTATCAAAATTAATGTTATCAGAATTAAAACCAAATCATAGAATAATTTATGATTCATGTGCTGGTACAGGTGCTTTAGAAATTCCATTATTCCAAGATAATAATATTTCAAATAAAACATTAATATTGAATGAAATTGATAACTATAAATTTAATTTATTAAAATTGTTTATTTATAATAATGCTCAATGGTTTAATTTAAATAATAATCAATTGTCATTATTTAATAATGATGCTTTTAATATTTTGGATACTAATATAAAAGCTGATTATATAATTATTAATCCTCCATATAATAACAAATTACATATTAAATTTGTTGAACATGAATTGAAAAAATTAAATGATGGTGGCATTTTGTCAGTTATATTTCCACAATCATCAATTAGAAATAATGAAAAATTTATGAATATATTGAGAAAATATAAAATAATTAAGACAATTAAGATGAATGATAAATTATTTTCACCTATGGCTTCTGCATCAACAGTAATATTATTTATTGAAAAATTTAAAAACAAACAAAATGAAAATGAAAATAAACAAAATGAAAATCAATTCCAAGAAACACAATTTAAAGCTTATGATTTTACAGATGATGGATATATATTCCAAGGAAGAGGTAAAAATCAAATAAGAATTAAAAAAGAAGATAAAGAATTAAAAATATTTAAAGAAATCAATACTACATATAATGATTGGAATTATCAAAATAGCATTGATATTTCAAATATAATTAATGATAAAAATGAAAATGAAATAAAAATGTATAATGATTATATGAAAGGTTATATTAATAATATTTTGACTTTAAAATGTAAAAATTCACAATCACCAAATAATTCAGATAATTCAGAAATAACAGCTTTAAATTTGTCAGAAAATAAATCTGAAAATAATTTAAATAATTCACAACCACCATTATTAACAGCTTTAAATTCACAATCTCCAAATAATTCAGAAAATATACAATCTCATATTATTAATCAAACAATATATAATAAATATGGTGATTTAATAAATCAAAATCAAAAATTATTATTAGCTTCAATTTATAATTTAATTCAATTTAATACACAAAATAAATATATATTTGATACAATGATACCATTTACATCATACATAGATAGATTAAATGGAATTAATGATAATATTAAACAATATTTTAAAAATATATTACAACCATTAAATGACAATATAATTTATGATATTCTTAATAATATATTTAAAAATGAGATATCAATTAAAGAATTATTCATGGATATTACAAATTGGACACCAAATTCAGATTCAATTAATCCAAATAATGGAATTGTATATACAAATAAATTAATTGTTGAAAATATGAATAATGATTTGGAAATTAAATCAACTGATTCTTATTTGGATTTTTGTTGTGGTTCAGGAGGATTTTTATTTGATGCTTATACAAGATTTAATCCATTATATTTAATAGGAATTGAAAATGACCCATTTATGACTCAAATATGTAATTTATTATCATTACAATATAATATTCCTGTACAAAATGGAGATTCACAAATAAATAAATTTAATATTATTAATGGAAATTGCTTTAATGTATTTAATTTTAAATCTGAAAATTATAATAATTATAAATATGATAAAATAGCTATTAATCCACCATATAATGGTACATGTGATTATATAAATACAGAAATTACTAATTTAAAATTACCAATATATTTGAATTTTGTATTATTAGGATTAGATTTATTAAAGATTGGTGGAAGATTAGCAGCAGTTATTCCACAATCAGGATTACAAAATAAAAAATTCATGAATATAATAAGAAGTCAGGAAAATATTAAAATTATTAAAGTTGTTAGTTATGATAATGAAATGTTTAAAGAATCAAATGTAAATGTTGCTGTTTCACATATTGTGTTTGAGAAAATTGAAGCTTTAAATAAAAATTGTGAAAAAAATTTTAATACATATTATTATGATAAAGGATATAAAATTGTTCATAAGAAAATTAATAAATATTCTGAACCAAAATTTAGCAAACCTATTTTAATAAATATTAATAATAATAATTGGAATTATCAAACTAATCAAGAATTAATATTTAATAATGAATTTATCAATAATTTGAAACAAGATATTATTATAAGACAAATTAAATTATATGTATCGAACTTAAATATTAATATGCCTAAATTTGATAAAACAAAAATAGAAAAACGTAAATTATGTGAATTATTCCAAATAATGAAAAATGTTAAAGCTTTGACAAGTTTAGCAAATAATAATAATGGTAAATATTCTACAATTGGAGCATCAATAAATAATAATGGATGTGTTGAATATAATAAAATATATACTTGTGAAAATTTATATACTATTGCTAAAACTGGTAATGGAGGAGCAGGATATTTATTTTATCATCCTTATAAATTTACATTTATTAATACTGTAAATATTCTAAATAAGATATTTAATTTTGATGATAATATTAATTTACCATTTATAAGTTATCAATTACATCAAATATTTAATCATGGTAATGCTATTAACAATACTAATTTTAAAGAAATTGAAGTATATATTTATACAGATTTTGATTTAGAATATCAAAAATATATTAATGATTTGATTAATAATTTTAATCCTATTATTCCTGAAATTGACAATCAAAGATTCAAAAAATATAAACTTAGTAATTATTTTAAAATTGTAAATAATAATAAAAGTCATCAAACAAATGAACAAGTTATTAATGGTCAATATCCATTAATTGGAGCAGCAAAATTAAATAATGGTATAGTTGGATATATGAATACATTTGATTATGAAAATTTATTTACATTAGTTAAGACTGGTGATGGAGGAGCAGGATATTTATTTTATCATCCATATAAATTTAGCATAACATCATCTGTATATGTTTTAAATTCTGAA